>Ga0172368_10003940_pt1 | contig 17545 bp, 17 predicted proteins | sample Lak11m_FD_114540 | JGI IMG/M metagenome (GOLD analysis project Ga0172368, IMG submission 114540) | Freshwater microbial communities from Kabuno Bay, South-Kivu, Congo - kab_022012_11m | ecosystem: Environmental > Aquatic > Freshwater > Lake | place: Democratic Republic of the Congo: South-Kivu...
AGAGGAGAAGAGAGTGGTGGTGTTAAAAGGTGATCGTGAAGTCAGTGAGTATATGGTAGAGTTAGAGAGTATAATTTCCGGGTAAGAAAGAGACGCATATGATCAGAACGATTAGTATTACGGCTGATGTTCTACCCAATCACGAGTTGCAGATCACGCTTCCGCCTGATGTTCCAATGGGACCAGCAGAGATCGTAGTTGTTATCGCCTCACGTATAAATAGCAAGGCTCACACCCTAGGTGATTTGTTGGCATCCGAGTTTTTTGGGATGTGGCGTGATCGCAATGATATGGGAGATAGTGCAGAGTTTGCGAGTCGCTTGCGCGCTCAAGCATGGGCGAGAGCGGCATGACGATTTTTCTCGACAGCGATGTGCTGATTGATTGTTTGCGTGGGACAGATACATCGCGCGCTTGGCTCGCGAGCGTTTCATCCGAATCGTTTCAAGTGCCGGGCATTGTTGCAATGGAGTTGACTGCTGGATGTCAAAATTGGTCTGAACTGCAACGCATACAGAAGTTTCTCAACGCCTTCGAAATCGTTTAGCCTACAGCATCTGATATTGAGCAAGCACGTCAACTTCTTATTGAACATCGCCTCTCATCAGGACTGGGGATTCCTGATTGCATCATTGCCGCGATGACTCTTTCTCGCTCAGCACGGCTTCACACGTTCAACTCCAAACATTTTCGCGTTGTAAATGGATTGGATGTGCAAGAGCCTTACAGTCGCAGTTAACACTTAGTCGGCTACCGCCGCCTTCGCTTCCATCTCATTTCCATAATTCCACAGCGCTTGCCACTTGCGCGCGACCCACGTAACGGCAATCAAACAACCGATGCCGCCGCTGACCACCGAGAACACCGGACCAAATGCCTGTGCTACCAACCCTGCCTCTAAATTTCCAAGTTGGGGTCCGCCTTGGAAGAACACCATATTGACTGCCACCATGCGCCCGCGCAATTCGTCGGGCGTGGCGAGTTGACGAATGGTGTTGCGAATCACGACGCTGACTCCATCCATCGCGCCCATCAGGGCGAGCGCCAGAAACGCGCTGAGGAAATTTGTGGAGAGACCAAACCAAATTGTGGCGACGCCAAACATGAACACCGAAATAAACAACGTGGGTCCCTGGCGTGGAATACGGGTGAAGACAAATGCCAAGAGAATTGCGGCGGTGGCGGCGCCCACGCCCTCGGCGGCGTACAGCCAGCCATATCCTTGCGCGCCCACATTCAAAATATCGCGCGCATAGATCGGCAACAGCGTGTTGGCCGATGAGAAAAACATCGCCACAAAATCTAGCATCATCGAAGAAAGAATCAACGGTGTGCGAAGCACGAAACGAAAGCCTTCAACGGCGGCGGTGAGAGTGATTCGTGGGCGCTCGCCTTTGCGCGTGAACGGACTCTCGCTCATAGATAACACCGCGATGATGATCGTCGCAAACGAAATGGCGTTTAACCAATACGCCCATTGCAAACCAACTTGCCCGATGACAACGCCGCCGATGGCGGGACCCAAAATGGACGCCGTTTGAAACATAATGGAGTTGACGCTGAATGCGTTGGGCAGGTCTTCGCGCGGGACGAGTGAGGGGATGAGTGCTTGCCGCGCCGGAAGATCAAATGCGCCAAACACAGCAGAGCAAGCGGCGAGAGCATAAATCGGAATCACGGACGACGTTTTGAAATAGGCGATGCAGCCCAGCGCGACAGCCACGAGTGCCATGCCGCTTTGCGTTGTGAGAATTAACTTGCGGCGATTAAAATGATCGGCGACCAAGCCGGTGAGAGGTGCGAGGGCAAGTGTAGGCACCACGCGCATGATGCCGACCAAGCCCAGCATGATCGGGTCGGGCGAAACATCGCGCACATGCCACAAAATGGCGGCGGCTTGCATCATCGAACCGCCTACCGAAACGAACAAGCCGAGCCACAACAGGCGAAAGTCGCGGTGGCGGAGGGCGGGAGGGAGAGAATTACGAATCAAATTATGAATTAAGAATTATGAAGGATGAAAAGCGATTCATAATTCATCCTTCATAATTCATCCTTTCTAAGTTCCCCAATCCCTCAAATATAAAAAGTCGTAGCCGATGGTGCGATTGCTGAGTTTGGCGATGAGCGGCGGCATACGTTTAAATTGATTCTGTTTGATGCGCTTGATCACGGTATCTACAAAGGGGGCGCCGAATCCTGCTGCGATAGCTTCGTCGCGAGTGAAACGTTGATCCACTAAAAGATACAGCAAGCGATCTACTTCTTCATAACTGAATCCCAACTCATCTTCGTCCGTTTGCCCGACCCATAAATCTGCTGACGGCGCTTTGTCAAGGATCGGCGAAGGGATATTGAGCGCGCGGGCGAGCTGCCGCACTTGAGTCTTATACAGGTCGCCCAACGGGTTTAGCGCCGAGGCAGCATCCCCGAAGATCGTGCTGTAGCCCAATAAAATTTCTGTCTTGTTCCCCGTTCCAATCACCAGTCCGTTGAACGCAACGGATTGATCAAAGAGAACGATCATCCGCGCCCGCGCCATCGCGTTGCCTTTGCGCTTTGAATCGGCGTCCGAGAATTGCCCGAAGAGCGGATCCACCATTGAGGTGATCTCGACAACTTTATTTGGCACGTTGAGTTGATCAATTAACAACTGCGCATCGTTCATGCTTGCCGTCGCCGATGTTTTGTACGGCATCCGAATCGCCAACACATTTTCCGCGCCCAAGGCTTCAACGGCGAGCGCGCACGACAGCGCCGAATCGATCCCGCCCGATAAACCCACGACGGCTTTTTTGAGTCCCACGCGCGTCACTTCGTCGTGGAGAAATGAAACGAGAATCTTGCGGGCAAGATCGGTGTTGATGTTTAGCCGATGGCTAATGGCTAATGGCTGATGGTTCATCGTTTGATAGTTATTTACACGTTACCCAGTTTGTCATTCCGAGCCCCGAAGGGGCGAGGAATCTCTGGGATTAATCAAAGAGATTCCTCGTCGCACCCTTCGACTACGCGCGAGAAACACGCGCTCCGCTCAGGGTGCTTCCTCGGAATGACATTAAACTTAAATTCCTTTGCGTTCTTCGCGTGCTTTGCGGTTTAAGGTTTGTTCACAATGCGCGTGAGCTCTTTCATTACTAAATTCGTTCTCTCATCCCTCAATATCGGCAGCCGCGCGCGGGTGCGATGCAATTGATTGAGATCCATCGTCGCTAGCGTGAGCGATTCTTCAAACTGCGGCGCTTGGGCGATGAGGTTGCCATTGGGATCGAACACGGTGGAGCCGCCCCAAAAGTTGAGACCATCTTCAAACCCGACCTTATTCGTGTGAACCACAAAATTCGTGAACAGACTCGAATAGGCTTGATTGATATGCTCGACCCAGCGCGACGAATCCATTTTGTCGTGTTCATCCAACCCGCGACTCGGACTCGCCGAGTGCATGAGCAGAATATCCGCGCCGTCGATCCAAAGCAAATAGGGCGGGCTGGCGTGCCAAAAATCTTCGCAGATCAACATCCCGACTCTGCCCCACTGCGTGTCAAAAGCGCGGATCGAATCACCCCAAGCGAAGAAACGACCTTCGTCGAACATTCCGTAAGTGGGCAAATACACTTTGTGATGAACATGAACCGTTTTGCCTTTGGAGAGATACGCCGCCGCGATGAAAAAGCGATGCCGTTCATCTTCATCCACAAAGCCGACCATGAGATCAGTCTTGTGACTCGCCTCGAGCAATGGCTTGAAGATCGGATCGTCGGCGTTGGCTTTGTGGGCAACGGTTGAAGTTAAATCTTGCAGCACGTAACCCGTAAGCGAAAGCTCGGGGAAGCAAACAAGTTGCGCGCCCTGAGATGTTGCTTGGTCAATGTAAGCGAGATGCTTTTCAAGGTTTGCCTGCATGTCGCCGAGTTTGGTTTTGATTTGGGCGAGGGCGATGGTGAGGGTTGTCATGCTCGCTTCCTTCCCTCACCCCTAGCCCCTCTCCCGAAGGGAGAGGGGAATCCTGCGAACAAGACACCCTTCTCCCAATGGGAGAAGGGAAGGGGATGAGGGAGAAATCTGCGTGAAAAGAATTTCAAGTCTTTGAAGAACTTTCTTGTTGTTTCGGCTCTAACACCCACATTACTCCACTTGCCACACCGCCTATAACTATCATCATAATGTTGATGAGTGTGTCGAGCCGCCAGCCTGAGATTTTTTGCGTGTCGTCGCCGCGCACGGTGCTGACCATGAAGGAGATGACGGCAATGAGAGTCACTGCAAGCGCGAATCGAAAACCGTTCGGGAAATTTTTGCCGCGCTGTGAAATTAAATATCCGATGGCGATCAAGGTGAGAGCCAGACCAATATATTGCGACGGCCAACGCGGCAGAGTCACACCGTACAGATCGGGCAGGTTCATAGCGAAGGGCAGGGTACCCGGCGGAACGGCGAGTCCGGCGGCGCAGGCGTTGGCGGCGCAACCGATCCAATGAGCTGCAAACAGAATCAGACTCGGCAGCGCCAGTTCTTCCAGAATGCTCACGAAAGACTCTTGTCTCAAAAAACAAAATATCGCCAACGCTATCACCCCGCCAAGCGCGGCGCCGAACCATTCGTAGCCGCCTTCCCCAAAGCGGAACATTTCGAGCAAGTGATTTTGAAAATACGCCCAGTTGCTGAAAGCAAAAGCAAAACGCCCGCCGATGATCGCGCCCGCGACCACGCTGATGCCGGCGTCGAGCCAGCGCGACGGCTCGCGCCCGTAATTTTTTGCGCGCCACCACAGCCAAGCCAGCGTGCCGAGTATGCCGATGTCGAGAAGAAAGGTGTACGTGGAAATGGAAAAGGGACCGAAGTAAATTTTGTCAAACATTGCTTGAATGATACCAAAGCAATGAACAATGAACAATGAACGATGACACAAATCCCAATTACCAATTACAAATTACCGAAGATATAATTGAAGTATGTCCTCTCTCACTGTCCCCTCATCCGAATCTTTTGAAACTGCGTTCGCCCGTTGGCTCGGCGGAGCTTTTTCCATGCTGGTCATCGCCGCCTCGTGTGTGGGCATGATCGTCGGCGCGTTTCAAATTATGTATGCCAACGCGATCTATCCGGGCGTGAGTGTGCGCGGTATTAACCTGAGCGGCTTGAGTCGTGAGGCGGCGGTGGATAAACTCTCGCGTGAATTTACCTACACCACGAAAACAAATTTCCTTTTACGCGACGGTGATAAAACTTGGAACGTCACCCCGGCGCAGATTGGCGCGACCTTCGACGTGAAGACGACGGCGGACGCCGCCTTTGCTTACGGGCGCAGTGGCAAACTCGATCTCGATCTGATCGATCAGTTTTGGGCATGGTACGAAGGCAGCGACCTCGCGCCGATCATCACTTTCGATTCGAATCGCGGCGCGGCGCATTTGAAAACGATTGCCCGTGAGATTGATCGCGCCGCCATAGAAGCGTCACTCACCGTGAACGGCACCGACGTGAAGGTGACGCCAGGAGTCTTCGGGCGCACCGTCAACCCCGAAAAGACTCTCACCCAAATTGTCCCTTCTCTCCGCGCCCTCACCACCACCGAAGTGACTCTGGTCATTGACGAATATCGTCCCGCCGTAATGGACGCTTCGCAGCAGGCAGCACTCGCCCAACAAATTTTGAGTCAGCCGTTGAACATCATCATCGAGAAACCGAACAAAGGCGATCCCGGTCCTTGGGTCTTCGATCAACGTCAACTAGCGGCGATGTTAACGATCAACCGCGTTGAAGATCCAACCGGCGCGCGTTACGTGGTCGGGCTCGATTCGAAACAGTTGCTGCCGTTTCTCGAAACACTCGCGCCCAAACTTCAAACGAAAGCGAAAGACGCACGCTACATCTTCAACGACGAGAAAAAAGAACTTGAGCCGCTCGCCGGTCAGGAAGCGATAGACGGGCGCGACTTGGATTCGGCGGCAACCATTAAGTTGATCAACGAAAAATTGTTGGCGGGTCAGCACAGCGTGCCGCTCGTCTTCAAGATCACCAAGCCCAAATTGCACAACAACGTCAAAGCGGCAGAGCTCGGCATCACCGGCTTGGTCTCGTCGCAAGTAACCTCGTGGCGCGGGTCAAGTGCGGAACGCCTCAACAACATCCGCACCGGCGCCGGTCAATTTCACGGCGTGATGGTTCCGCCCGGCGGCACGTTCTCCTTCAACGAATTTTTGGGCGACATCAGTTTGGATAAAGGATTCTCAGAAGCGCTGATCATTTATGCCGGTAAGACGATCAAAGGCGTGGGCGGCGGAATCTGTCAAGTAAGCACTACCGCCTTTCGCGCCGCCTTCTTCGGCGGCTACCCCATCGTCGAGCGACATTCACACGCCTATCGCGTTCTCTATTACGAGCGGCAGACTCCATCATGGACTGGACCCGGACTCGACGCCGCCATTTATTCGCCTGACGCCGATTTTAAATTTAAAAATGATCGTGAAGCGTGGCTGCTGATCGAAACGTACATTCTCCCCTCGGCTGGTACGGTGCAGTTTAAATTCTATTCGGCGGATGACGGGCGCAAAGTTAAAGTCTCGCCCGCCGAAATTCGCAACGAGATTCCCGCGCCGAAAGATTTGTACGAGTTAGACCCTAAACTCAAGAAAGATGAAATTAAGCAGATAGATTACCAAGCCGATGGCGCGGACACGAGTGTGAAGCGCAAAGTGGAGAAGGATGGCAAGACTCTATTTGAAGATACGATCAAGACTCACTACTTGCCTTGGCAAGCGGTCTATCAATATGGACCTGATTCCAAGTTGCCCGAGGGCGTGATCGTTGCGCCGACGCCCAAGCCATAGCGAATGGCGAATAGCAAATGGGGTCTTGTGTAAAACAAAAACTCCTCTGAACCTCAGAGGAGTTTTCTATCTGCTATCAGCCATCTGCAATTTGCTATCGGCTAGAACTGAAACTTGTTCTGATACTTCACCACACGCTTCGAGTAATTCATCACGTACTGCTGTAAGCGCGCCTCCATCTCATTCCACTCGCCGCTGTTCAATACGTTGTCGGCAATCGCCCGCGACTCGGCCACAAAGACCACAAGCCGGATCGGGTAATTGCCAAAGGCCGTGTGCCAGGCCATCTCCATCCCCAACCCCAAGCTTTGAATACGCGGTACCATCTCGCCCAGCATGTATTGATAATAGCTCTCCTGCGTTTCGGGGATGATGTCGTAGGCGAGAAGAATTTTTACAGAGGTGTTAACAGTATCTTGCATGGAGTATTTTTATCACAGATATATCTGACAGACAACAGAAATTATTCTGTCACTTCCTCAAGCGCGGGTTCAACGCTTGCTTCAGCCACTCTCTATCTTACCACCCTCGGCACTCTCCTAAAAAGATCGCCCGCGCTCCCGAGGCGCACCTCGCTCCGTTTGCCCCACACGCCCGCGATAGATGTGTGGCACGAAGGACACTTGCCATCATCTGTAATTTGATAATCGAGAATCACGTAACCGTAGCGCTCGATCAATTTCTTGTTGCAGTTCGGGCAAAACGTATTTTCGTAGTCGCCCACGCGCCCCGGCAAATTTCCGGCGTATACAAACTTCAACCCTGCTTCAAGCCCGATCTCGGCGGCGCGAATCAAAGTGGAGGTAGATGTGGGATCAGGATCGGTCATTTTGTAATCGGGATGAAAAGCAGTGACGTGCCACGGAATCTCAGGGGACACCGACACTAAATAGCGAGCCGATTCCATTAATTCATCGTTGGAGTCGTTAAACCCCGGAATCACTAACGTCACCACTTCGACCCACAGCCCCACCTCTTTCGCCATCTTGATTCCGTCTAAAACTTTTTGCAGCACGCCGCCCAACTGCCGATAGCGTTTGTCGTTCATTGTCTTCAGATCGATCTTGTAACCGATGATGTGCGGGCGCAAAAAATCCAGCACTTCACGAGTTATGTTGCCGTTAGAAACGTAGGCGCACTTAAGCCCGTGCTTGTTAGCTTCTTTAAAAACATCCACTGCCCATTCCGAAGTGATCAACGGTTCGTTGTAGGATGAGGCAACCAGCTTCGCGCCGTTTCTGATTCCCCAATTGGCTAACTCTTTGGCGCTAATCTTTTGTGGCGTGATCCCTGCTTGATCATCGCGTAAAGTCTGTGAGGTTACCCAGTTCTGACAGTAGGAGCAATGCAGATCGCATCCTAACATCCCAAACGTCAACGTCTCGGAGCCGGGGTAGATGTGGAAGAACGGTTTTTTTTCGGTGGGGTCGCACTGCAACGCGCCGACGTAACCGTGCGGCACGCGCAGCGTTCCGTGTTCGTTGAAGCGCACTTGGCAAATGCCGCGTCTGCCTTCGTGGATGAGGCACTCGTGACCGCAGGCGACACAGCGCACGTCGTCGTTGGCGAGTTTGGTGTAGAGTGTGCCTTCCACTGTGAGTGAGTCGAGCAGCTCTTGAAGTGTGCCTGCCATTGCTTTATATCACCGATGAGCGAAGGGCGAGAGTATTCGTAAGTTCGCGTCATTCGTGATAAAACTAGGAGACCAATCGTTGAAAAAATTATAGCACTCGACCTCTATGGCAACCTTCTCCTCCTCTTCCACCTTCGAGAAAGCGTTAGACCGTGAAATCCTCATTAGCGAGCGGCTGCGCTTGACGATCATCGCCGCGCTGTTAGGCGCGTTATTCATCGCCGTGCTGTTTGCCTTCGCTTTTCTTCGCGAGTGGATCGAGCAATTTCTCCGCGGCAAAATAAATTACGGCGCGATCCTTGTCGCCCTCGGGGGTTGTCTTGCTTACGAAATCATCGCCATTGGAGCGATCACCTTCATTCTTCGCAGGGGCTACCGCCCGCCGATTATCGCCCGTTACTTCAACGCCTTTGTCGAAGCCTCACTGCCCGCCCTCCTCACGTATCTCTTCATGCAAGTTTTCGATCCTGCATACGCTCTGCTCTTGCCGCCAGCGTTGATGGCGTTTATTTTTATCTTCCTCGCCACATTGCGTTTGGATTTTTGGCTGTGCATTTTTACGGGAACAGTTGCCGCCGTAGAATACTTTGCTCTCGCCCTTTCTGTCATCGGGCAGCCAACGTCCGCCGATGTGGTATTTGCCTCACTGCCGTTTCATGCAGGTCGAACAGCGTTGGTTCTTTTGTCGGGTGTCGTAGCGGCGTTGATCTCTACGCGGCTCAAACAACAGTTTTCTAATTCTATTCGCACGGTTGAAGAACGCAACAAGATCATCAGCATGTTCGGGCAGCATGTCTCGCCTGCTGTTGCCGAAAAACTTTTGGCGCAGCCCGATCTAGAGCTCGACGGTGAAACGCGCCATGTGTGCGTGATGTTCCTCGACATTCGCGACTTCACCACATTTTCTGAACAACGCCCGCCCGAGGAAGTTGTGCGTTACCTCAACACCCTGTTCGAGTTCATGATTGACAACGTGAACAAGCACAACGGCATCGTCAACAAATTTTTGGGCGATGGATTCATGGCGATCTTCGGCGCGCCGCTCTCAAGTGGAGATGATGTACGGAATGCGGTGCGCGCGGCGCAGGAAATTTTGGGCAGAGTTGATGCACTCAACGATTCAAAGGGGATACCGCCAACACGAATCGGAATCGGGCTTCATGCGGGTGACGTTGTCACTGGAAACGTCGGCTCCACCTTGCGCAAGGAATATACGATCATCGGCGACGCCGTGAATCTAGCTTCACGCATCGAACAGCTCAACAAACAATTCGGATCACGCTTACTCGTTTCCTATCCAGTGTGGCATGCTATTCAGACCGATACGCCCAATGTTGAAGATTTAGGACTCATGGATATACGCGGACATCATGCACCCGTTCGAGTTTATAGACTCGCCTGAACCTTAGATGTGCAGTAGAGAACACTTAAGTGCTTAACTCTTTTGCCAAGAGACATTAGCATTGGTGTTATGCTCACCCAACAACTTCTCACTCAATTCACCATGCCTGTTGACTCTCATTCTGCCATTCGCCGCCTCGTCACCGCGATCCAAAACGCGGTCGTTATCGACTCGACCAAGCTCGATCTCTTGCTTGCTGCCCTTTTTGCGCAGGGTCACCTCTTGTTGGAAGATGTGCCGGGCATTGGCAAGACTCTGGTGGCGAAAGCGTTAGCCAAATCGTTGCACGCCACATTCAAGCGCGTGCAATGCACGCCCGATCTTTTGCCGAGTGACATCACCGGCAGCGCCATCTACAACCAGCGCGAAGGGCGGTTCGAATTTATGCCGGGTCCCGTTTTTGCCAACGTAGTGCTGGTGGATGAGATCAATCGCGCTTCACCACGCACGCAATCAAGTTTATTAGAGAGCATGGCAGAGGGGCAGGTGACTGCCGACGGCTTCACCCACAAACTTGCGCCGCCGTTTTTTGTGATTGCGACTCAAAACCCAATCGAGATGGCTGGCACGTTCCCGTTGCCTGAAGCGCAGTTGGATCGATTCCTCGTGCAATTGAGTCTAGGCTATCCTTCGAGTCAAGACGAAGTGATGATCCTGGAACGCGAAGAACACAGTGACCCGCTGGATGGACTCGAACCCGCGATTGAACTTGACGACATCGTTCAACTGCAAACCGCCGCGCGCGCGGTAGATGTGGCGCGGTCACTCAAAGAATATATTGTGCAACTCGTCAACGCCACCCGCGCTCATCCCGATGTGATGATGGGCGTGAGTCCACGCGGCGGCGTGGCGCTGCAAAAATGTTCGCAAGCGATTGCCATGATCCGCCAGCGCAGCTTTGTCACGCCCGACGACATTAAACTCGCCGCGCCTGCCGTTATGGCGCATCGCCTCCTCTCGCGTGATCGCCGACCCGAAACGGCGCGAGAGATCGTGAGGCAGGTGTTGGGAGAAGTGAAAGTACCGCTCGAATGAAATATTTTTTGTAGAGACGTTGCACATTGTCCCGCAGCGAAGCGGAGTGGATGCAACGTCTCTACTTTTCTGATGCCCACTCGTCGCGCCCTCACATTTTTTATCACCGCAACCCTCCTCTACTTCTTCGCCAACCAAACACAAGTCGGCTGGCTTTACATTATGTCGGCGATTGTGGCGGGAGTGTTGCTTGCCTCGTGGTTTTTAAATCTCAACGCTCTCAAGGGTATTGCTATCAGCCGTCAGCCATCCGCCCTCAGCGAATTACACGAAGGCGATGAGATTCAATTTACTCTTCTCTTCACTTCTTCGCGCCGTCTTAACCTCATTCGCCTTAACGAAACCTGTCCTCTCATCCCTAATCCCCACCCCCTAAACTTATTCGTTCCATCCCTCTCGCCGTCCCAAACCGCCCGATTCGATTACACCGTCATCGCTGATAGACGCGGTGTGCATTGTTTTCCCCCTATTAAACTTTCTTCGCGCGCACCGTTTGGACTTTTTGAACGCAAACACGATCTAGATCACCCGACTCCGCTCCTGATCTATCCCGAAGTCAAAAAGTTGCGCCGTCTCGATCTCCTCGACCGTCAACCTGCGGCGCAGCTTGTCACGCCGCGCGCGGGCGTTGGCACTGAGGTGATCGGCGTGCGCGCCTATCGCGTCGGCGATTCGCCGCGCCACATTCACTGGCGCACGGTGGCCCGCACGAATCATTTGATGAGCAAAGAGTTCGCGGATGAATCACATCCTGGGCTTACTTTGATATTAGATGTCAGCCGCCAGCCATCAGCCATCAGCCATTCGCTATGGGCTAAACACACGCCCTTCGAATACGCCGTGAAGATCACCGCCAGCATCGGCGATTACGCCCTTCGCCGCGCGTATCCTCTCCATTTGCTTGTAGACGAATCCTCTTTCGCCGCGCCGTCGGGCGCGTTGAACCGAATCGCCTTGCTCGAATATCTGGCGCGTGTTCAACCCGAAGGCAAACGCTCTCTGGCTGATGTGATTCATAATCGCGCCACGCAAACGTTTGTCGCCGTCATCATGCCCTATCCTGATTCGACTGCGCTCGAATCGCTTTCGGCATTAAGCCGCCGCGCCGAAGTGATGGTCGTCTTGCTCGACCCCGAATCGTTTCCGGCTGGCGGCGTCACGGCGCGATCCTTTGCCGATCAACTTCGCGCGCTGGAAATTGATGTGCGGTTGATCCGTTATGGCGAGGATTGGCAAAACAAATTAATGACGAATGACAAATATCCAAATGTCGAAAACCCTTCCCTTGTCATTGATCATTAGTCATTTGTCATTCCATGAATCTCTACACCCTCTCCATCCGCCTCATTTGTTACTTCCTCGCCGCGCCGCTCGTTTTATTCGGCGTAGCCTATTTCGGCGCGGCAATTGTTTTTCGCCGCCCGATCAACTTTATCGTTGCGATTCTATTTTTCGGCGGAGCGTTTGTGTTGTGGTACATCCCACGCTTGCAAATTAAATTCGCCCAGAGCCAACGCTTTCGCCACGAACCCGAAGAATCGATCCGCATTCGCGCTCTCACTTTTGCGGCGCAAGTTGTCGGCGTGATCTCGCTGGCTTACGTCACACAACTTTGGGTCGTCGCGCTGATCACGATCCTCTTGCTCGTCTTCGGTCATCGACATTCATATTTGGCGCGCGGCAAACCTCAACGCTACATTCGCATCCTCACTTTTTTTAGCTTGCACCTCACCTTCGTCTGGATGCTCGCCGGGTTATTCATCGGGCAGCCGTATCCGCAAGCGCAGCTGGCGATGTTAGCGATGGCGGTTGTATCGTGGGAACTCTTCAGCCGACTCAATCTCTATTCCGGACTCGGCATGGGGCTGATCAATTTGTATGTCGCCGCCACCCTCAGCCGCGATCTCTTCTATGGAATCTTCCTCCTCACCTTTCTCGCCCTTGCCCTCGCCCTCCTCTGGGTCGCCGACTCGGAAGATGGAGTGAAAGACAACCCCGTGATACTGAAAACGCAATCAGCCTTCAGCCAATTACCAGTTACTAATTACTTTTTACTTGTCACTTTTTGTTCCGCCCTGATTTTTATTTTCACCCCTCACTTCGCCTCACGCCCGATCTTCATGCCCCGCTCGATCACCTTGCCGATTCGCAAGAGTCCTTCGGCGCAGATCGTCAATCCGGCGGTGCCATTGGTTCAAGTACAAGGCATGTCGGACGCAAAAGGCGAATACTATTACGGATTCGATTCGCGGCTCGATCTCAGTTATCGTGGCGGGCTGGACGACACGATCATGATGTACGTGCAGAGTCCGGCACAAAGTTATTGGCGCAGCCATGCGTTTGATTTTTACGACGGGCGCACCTGGACTCAATCGAATGCCGGTCAAGTCACCACGCTCCGCCGCCGACCCAACGAATCGTTTTTTTCATTCAATCGCAACCTGCAAGGCGAAACTTTTGTGCAGTCGTTTTACATCGTCCGTCCTATGCCCAATTTAATTTTTGTGGGGGGTACGCCGAAGGAACTTTACATCTCGGCGAATGAGGTGGGTGTGGATCCAAGCGGCGGCATCCGCCTGGGAGAATCGTTGAACGCCGGATACGTTTATTCCGTTGTCTCAATCCGTCAAGGTTTTCCCCCCAGCGATCTTCGTAACGATGTGGGTGAATACGATTCATCAATTACAAATTACCATTTACAGTTGCCTTCTAACATTTCGCAGCGCACACGCGATCTCGCTCGCACACTCACGCGCGATGCAAGAACTAATTACGACAAAGCGCTCATCCTCACCGACTATCTCAAGCGCAACTATCCTTACGATTATTTTCCGCCGCCGCAAGCGCCGAACACCGAAGCCGTTGACCAGTTTTTGTTTGTGGACAAGCGCGGCGTGTGCGAGCAATACGTCACCGCGCTCGTGGTGATGCTGCGCGAGCTCGGCGTGCCAGCGCGGCTCGCTGCCGGTTTTGGCAGTGGCTACTACAACGCCGTCACGGGCTACTACGAAGTGCGCGCCTCGGACGCGCACGCTTGGGCAGAAGTTTATTTTCCCAATTATGGCTGGGTCGCGTTTGATCCCACTCCGGGTTGGGTCGGCGATCCGCGCACGGGCGCGATCAAGACGTGGATATTTTCTGATTTAACACAGGCTCTCAATTTTTCGGGACCGCCGTTGGGATCGGTGATGGACGCGGGCGCGAATCTTTTCAACGCCGCGATGACTCCGATCTTAATCATCGCCCTCGTTGCCGCGCTTGCCGTCACCGTCTATGCCTGTTACCGTCTCTTCCAGTGGTGGCGATCTCGCCAGCCCAAGCGTTATCACACCGACTCATCGCGCAAAATTATTTTTGATGCCTATCGCACTGCCCAACGGAAATTAAAAACAAAACGCGCGCCCGCGCAAACCGCGCAAGAACACGCGCAGAGTCATCCCGCGCTGAAAGAGTTAGCCGACGCGGTGGATGTGGCAGCCTACTCGATTGCGCCGCCGAGTGAAACGTTGATTCAAAAAGTGAAGAGGTGGGTGAAAAAGTGCCGGGACGTTTGAAAATTTCCTCTTCCCACTCCTTGGCGTTTTTTTTACACTTGCTCTTATATGTTAAAGTGGATTCTCGCCACTCTTACAATTGTCACCACACTCGGAGTTGGCTTCGTCTATCAACGCACGGCTACGCTGCCGATACTCACTCAATATATGGCACGAAGTAGGTACGCTATGAGTTTCTATCCCGAACTTGATGCCCTTAAACTCAACGACCTTATCACCCGCTTTCACGAGAAACCGTTGGGGGGTGATGAATACTCCGTTGTGTATTTCAGCGAAGTGGCATCACGCATTAAGCAAAGTGGCGGCGACTTCAACCCTGCGCGGTGGGGTCTGGCGAATGCGTTAGACGGGTATTGTCGGTGAGGTGAAAATTTTTCTTGACAAAACCGCGCGCGCAGTCGTATACTCTGAGTCATTAGAGCCCGTGATTAGTCCCTCCAGCCGCTGGTTGGATGGAAAAAGGCTAATCACTATTATCACCCCAAGGAGTGCAAGATGCACTCCTTGAATTTATTAAGCGGGAGGAATCGCATGAAAACACACATCTTCATTGATTTTTGGAATTTTCAACTCGGCGTCAATACTGTTGCCACGTCTACCTATCGCGCTGACTGGCAAAAAATATCTCCGTGGTTGATGGCGCAAGCATCCAATGCTGTCGGGCGATCTTTGGTCTACGAGGGAACGCACGTTTATATGTCCTATAGCCCAAACGGCAAAAAAGATGCGCCGTTAAAAGATTTTGCCACCAATGTGCTCAGCCGTTTCCCGGGAGTGCAAGTTTCTTTGGTAGAACGCAAGGCGCAATCTGCCCCGACCTGCCCTACATGCCACAAATCCATTGATACGTGCCCGCATTGCGGCAGTCCAATCAGCCGCATGGTGGAAAAGGGTGTGGATACTGCCATTGTTACCAACATGGTAAAGTTCGCATGGGAAGGCGCGTTGGAAGCCGCGATTTTAGTTTCATCAGATCGTGATTTCATCCCGGTGGTTCAAATGCTAGCAACCAAGGGATACAAGGTCATTAACGCTCACTTCCCGCCCACGGGAATGAACCTCGCGGGTGCATGTTGGGCGAGCATTGACATGAAGAAGGGCTTGGCTGAATTGCCGCGATAGATGATCTCCAATTTCCAACCCCCTAACCACCTATGTCCCTCCTTGATCTCTCTCACACCATCGAACACGGCATGATCACCTACAAAGGTCTGCCCGCTCCGTTGATATGCGATTACCTCAGCCGCGAAGAATCGCGCAAGCATTACGCCGCAGGAACGGAGTTCAACATCGGCAAGATCGAGATGGTGGCGAATACCGGCACGTATATTGATTCGCCGTTTCATCGTTATGCCGATGGCAAAGACCTTTCCGAACTGCCTCTCACATCTCTAGCCGATCTCGAAGGCGTGATCATTCACGTTGCAGATCGAAAGAGTCGCGGCATCACCCGCGAAGCGTTTAAAGGATTGAACGTTAAGGGCAAAGCGGTTTTGGTTCATACCGAATGGTCACAGCATTGGCGCACCGATCAATACTTTGAAGGGCATCCTTTCCTCACCCGAGATGCCGCCGAGTATTTAGCCGATCAAGGTGTGAAGATCGTCGGCGTGGACACGTACAACATTGACGATACCAACGATGGCACGCGCCCGGTTCATTCGATTCTGTTGGGTCACGAGATTCCGATTGTGGAACACATGACGGGTTTGGCGCAGATTCAAAATAAAAACTTTCGCTTCTTCGCCGTGCCGGTGAAGGTAAAAGGCTTCGGCACGTTCCCGATTCGGGCGTTTGCGATTGCGTGATTTTTAAACTAAGGCAACATCTTCACCTGGTTCCGCCCTTCTGACTTCGCGGCGTAAAGTGCGTTATCTACCACGCGCAAAATTTCCTCAATGAACCCAGTGCTTCGTCACCTCTTCGCCATTCTCTCTCTTCCCTTTATGGTGATCGTCGTCATCCCGATCATCATTCTCTCTCGTTCAGGATTCCCCATCCACATTTCAATCGCATCGTTGATTGCCGGCATAGGGTTGATCGTATTAGGGTGGGTCTTGATGTATCAGACCATAGCGCTGTTCGTCACGGTTGGCAAAGGCACGCTCGCTCCGTGGATGCCCACACAAAAATTGGTCGTGCGTGGAATCTATCGCCACGTCCGCAACCCGATGATCAGCGGAGTATCGTGTGTGTTGTTGGGCGAGTCGAGTCTCTTCGGGTCATTTCCTCTTTCCCTTTGGTTCCTCTTTTTTCTGTTGTTGAACATGATCTTTATTCCCATTGTCGAGGAACCCGGACTCGAAAAACGATTCGGGAACGATTACAGACTTTATAAAGAGAATGTGCCGCGCTGGGTTCCACGACTCACGGCGTGGACGCCGCCATTTGATCTATGAACAACTCAATCACAGACATCAGAGGAATCCGAGTCGGTCACGCGCAGAACAACGAAGCGATCACCGGTTGCACCGTCATCTTGTGTGAAGGCGGCGCGGTGGGGGGAATCGATCAACGCGGCGGCGCACCCGGCACGCGCGAGACCGATGCGCTGCGCCCGATGCATCTGGTGGAAAAAGTTCACGCGATCATGTTGGCAGGCGGCTCGGCTTTTGGGCTGGATGCGGCGAGCGGCGCGGTGAAATATCTTGAAGAGCGTGGCGTGGGCTTTGATGTGCGCGTGGCAAAAGTGCCGATTGTGCCTGCGGCGATTCTTTTTGATCTCGGCATTGGTCGCGCCGACGTGCGCCCCGACGCGGCGATGGGTTACGAATCATGCCTCCACGCCAGTGACGGCGTCACCGTTGAAGGAAGTATGGGAGCGGGCTGCGGCGCAACCGTCGGAAAGATTTTTGGGATCACGCAGGCGATGAAATCCGGGATCGGCACGGCGAGCATGGAGATCGGCGCGGGCGTGATCGTCGGGGCGATTGTGGCGGTCAACGCTTTCGGCGACGTGATCGATCCCGCGACGAATCAGATCATCGCCGGGGCGCGGACGATTCAAAAAGGACCGCTTCGACTCGGTTCAGCCGATTACTTTGCGAACACGATGGAAGTGATGAAAGGTTTGGTGGGCAGAACGATCTTG
>Ga0172368_10003944_pt1 | contig 17536 bp, 25 predicted proteins | sample Lak11m_FD_114540 | JGI IMG/M metagenome (GOLD analysis project Ga0172368, IMG submission 114540) | Freshwater microbial communities from Kabuno Bay, South-Kivu, Congo - kab_022012_11m | ecosystem: Environmental > Aquatic > Freshwater > Lake | place: Democratic Republic of the Congo: South-Kivu...
GTTGATATGTTAAATAATCCGAAATTTGATGCGGTTAAATTTGAGAAAGAAAAAAAGGTGATATTAGAAGAGATAAAGATGTATCACGATTCTCCTGAGAAAGACGTTTATAGATTAATTGAGGAAGCATTGTACGAAAAGCCTTTTGGGATTGGAATAATTGGAACTAAAGAGTCAGTAAGCGGATTAAATAGGGATTTTGTTGTTAAATTTTTTAAGGAAAATTATAATCCTGAGAATTTTATCGTCACCATTGTAGGAAATGCAGATTTTGATAAGGTTGGTAAATATTTAGAGAGCAATTTTAAGGAAAATAGTTCTGCTTCAAAAACTAATAAAATTGAGAAAAGAAATCTCAAATTGAAGGAAGAAAGGGATGGAATAGATCAGGCACATTTAATATTTGCAATGCATGCCCCCTTAGCTACAGATAAGGATTATTATGCGATGCAGGTATTGGACGCTTACCTTGCAGAAGGAATGAGCTCGAGGATGTTTCTCAAGATAAGGGAGGAATTAGGATTGGCATATGCAATAAGGAGTAGTTTAAATGCCGAGAAAAGCTATTCGTATTACTGTATTTATGTTGGAACTATGAAAGATAAGATCGAGCAGGTGAAGAAGTTGATATTAGAAGAGTTTGCTAAAGTTGAAAAAGAGATGAGTGAGAAGGATTTTGAAGAATCTAAAACAAGATTGATTGGATTGAGAAAGGTATCAAGTGAGGAAAGTGTTAATGTTATGAATTCTCTTGTTTATGAGGAGTTGGCAGGAGATGCTAAGTCTTATTATGATTATGAGAAGAATATTAAAAATGTTAAATTTGAAGATGTTAAAAGATTGGCTAGGGTAAGGAAGTATAGCACTGCAGAGATTGTTCCCAAATAATTTTGGTAATTGTTGAGAGACCTTGGATTAGTTTTTAATCGAATACTCTCATTGATATCTGTTTCGAGATAATGTTCTTGCTTTGGCGTACCCATTTATTCTTTCTCTAGTGGCTTCGTTTACATCAGTACCAAATTTAACCCAATCTACACTTCTGATAATTCTTTGTATCTTTCTTTCAGTTAATCTTGGTTCAAGGGTTTTACTCATTTATTCTTTAATTTGTAAAAGTATTTACATATTATTGTTTTGGGGTTTTTATGGATAGAATTGTTAAAACTGCCCTTTTGAATGCTCTTGGAATTGCAGTTTATGTTATTTTAATTGCCTCTTTTTTCTCTTTTATGCAAATAAACTTTAAGGAAACTCCAGATGCATTTATAGCTCCCATTGTAATGCTTTTGCTTCTTATGCTTTTCTGCCGCGATTACGGGGTTTTTGGTTTTTGGTAAACCTGCGATGCTTTATGTTGATGGAAAAAGAAAAGAGGCATTAACGCTTCTTGGATGGACTTTATTCTTTATTTTTGTTATTATTATCGGTATTTTAGTTATATTAATAACAAAATAATTATAAATGTTAATGATTTTTAGACAGAATGAATTTATGGGATAAGATTAATAGAAAAGGAAACTTGCCTTTGCTGGTGTTGTTTGTTTTGTCTAGTGCTTTTATGATTTACCAACATAAAATAAATCTTTCATGGGATTTTTCATCATATGTTCTCGGGGCAAAATATCTTTTTTATAATGGTTCATATTTCGAGTCTTATCGTCCAATAGTGCCGGAGATATTGTTGGGGTTCTTTTTATTAGTCGGTGTTGCTGGAGAGTATCTTTATATTATATTTTCGTCTGCGTTATTCTTATTTGCAAATGTTGTGCTTGCAGATAGTGTTTTTTCAGAATCTAAAATTAATAAAGATATTAAGAGGGCAATATTTTATTTCTTCAGTTTGAGTGCTTTCTTTTTGGCATATGCAACATTTGCAGGGAGTGAAATGCTCGCTCTTGCATTCTTCGAGTTATTTTTATGTTATTTAATCCGTGGAAAGATATCTGGACATTTTTTGGCTTTGGCGTTCCTTACCAGATATTCATTTATTTTATTTGCCCCACTAATGCTATTTAATAAAAGTTTTAAGATAGTTATTAAAAATCTGGGTTTGTTTTTATTGGTGTCGCTTCCATGGCTTTTGTTTAATTATTTTAAATTTGGCAATTTGTTTGCGAGCGTTATTGATTCGTATGCTATGAATGTTTTATACAGGGGACATTTAATTGAACCATTTAACTTCTCTGCTGTTTTGCAGGCAATATCTTGGTTTTGGCCATTTCTGATTTTAGGGTTTGTTATGGCAGGACTTAGTCTTTATAGACATAAATGGAAGGAAAAGAATAATCTAATTAATCTATTATTTTTAGTGTTAGTCTTATTGATTTTGTTTGATTTTTCAGGTATTCCTATTAAACTGGATAGATATTTGTTTAATCTGTCCTTGCCTGTTGCTTTCTTTTCTAGTTTAGGAGTGTTTTTTATATTAGAAAGGACTAAGCTGAACAGTAGGAAAATAATTAGCTGTTTGGTGGGATTGTTCTTAATTACCTTGGTATTTTCTGTTGTCTTTGAATACAGGACGAATAATTATGATACAATGTTTTATGGTGCTGCGCGCGAAATAGAAAAGAGAGGACTATCTAATTGTGAGATTCTTTCTCCACATTGGGTTCCAATGCACTACTTAACGGGGAATGTTTATCCGCTTGGCGACAAGGGTGTGCTTGAAAGTTTGCGTTCGGGGAAGATAATTCTTGTTTTTAAAAATGTCTCGACCGTGGATGATGCGATAACATCTACACAATACCCAGACTATCCAATAATGCATGAAAGTGGGCAATATTTATTTTTTGGCAAGGAGGGATTGAATAATGATACTTGTGCTAAGAAATACGTTTCCGATGAGTCTTATATAAGAAATCATTGTGAGGTGTTATCTGCTAAATTTGGAGTGATTAATGGATTTGTTTTAAGGGTTTGTAATATTGCGAATTTTAATCTCTAATAAGATTTATATATTCTGCTTTTGTATTCTTATAATGAAGATAAAGGTGAACTTTTCTATTAACATTGAGAAGAAATATGCTTTCATTATAATCGGTTTGTTTGCTGCGATACTTGTTGCAGTTTTGGGGTATGCATATAATCTAGAAGGGGTTGGTGGAAATCCTGCTGTTGCAGGGCATAGTGTTGATGAGATTGATTGGAGCAAGCCTCTTTCTGTTTTTAATGTAAAAACAGGACCAAATGCTAATTTACAAATTTCAAGGAATGTTTCTCTTAACGGAGCAGTATCTATTTCTACTTTTAATGATGCGGGGGATGCAAATACGCCCTTAGAAATAAGGGCCAGTAAGACTTCTTTTCCAGTTGGTGATGTTTGTACTAATGCCGGAGGAACTGAGAAGTGTTTGAGTAGTGCAGGTAGTAGTTATCGTGCTTATAACAGCGGTTGGATTGTAGCTAATAGGTCATGTAATGACCAGTGTGGAGGCGCAGAGATGGTTTTGTTTTCTTATGCACGAAATCCAGACGGGAGCCAGATGGAAATTTATAGTAGCTGGACTAATCCGGGACTTTATGGTAGATGCGTGTGTATTATTCGCGTTTAATAATCGGCAGATAATATTTATTAATTCTATTTTTATTGTGTCTTCATGAATAAAAGTGAAAAATTAACAAGGGCATTTATAGCAATTGAATTTTCTGATGAGGTGGTGAAGGAAATTGCAAGGGTGCGGGAAGAAGTGGAGAAGATAAAATTTAAGGGGAAATTGACGGAATTGGAGAATTTACATCTTACACTTAAATTTTTAGGGGAAATCGATGATTTGATGCTGGAAAAGGTTAAGGAAAGACTTAAAGGAATTAAGTTTAAAGAGATGGAACTGAAATTGGGGGAAATTGGGTCGTTTTCTATAAGGGGAAATCCCAGAATTGTATGGATAAAAGTTGAAGGGGAGAGTGTATGGGAATTACAGAAGAAGATTGACGATGCTTTGAAGGATTTATTTAAACCCGAAGAGAGGTTTATGAGTCATTTGACTATTGCGCGAGTAAAATATGTTGATGACAAGAAAAGTTTTAATGAAAGAGTTAAGAAGATAGGTGTTAGGGAGATTAAATTTAAAGTTAAGGGGTTTAAATTGAAGAAATCTGAATTGAGGATGCTTGGACCGGTTTATACTGATATTGAAAGTTATAAGGGGGAGTAGAAATATATTTATAGTTGTTTGATGTATGTTAATTATGGTCTATGACGGATGTGTTATTGATAGAAATCCTTTTCCTGAAGATCGTACCCCATTAGGATATGTGCCACCTTTATTAGAAAAAGTTTCAAGTGTTGCTAAGGGGGCGGGGAGAAACGTAACTGCCTCAAAGGTTGATGAGGCACTTGCACGAGGCGGGACAAATACTCTTTGGTTAATTATTAGGGGTTTGCGTTAATTATCTACAGGGATTACTTCTTTTTATAGATTGACAAAACTGAAAGAAGTATTGATAAAGTTGCTATAAAAAATAAAGAGTAAAGTAAATCTGAATTAATTGTGACTCCTTGAATTTTAATGAAATCATAGAAGACATAAATTGCAAAGGTGACGAAGATTCCCCAGCCGTAATTCTTTTTCTTATTGAAAACAAGCATCAAACCAAGAATTGCAACTATTACTTCAATTATTATAGAAAGGTATTGAATTGATTCTAACATGCTTTTTATTCCTTAACTTGAAATATAGACAATAAAGGCATAGTGAGTTTATAAGATTATTGTTTTATAGTGTTAGAATATTGAAAATAGGGGATTTTTATTTAAAACTAAAAATGCATTAAATATTTTGATGGATAACATCAAACATAATCAGTTAGAATTACTTGCTAATGCTTTTGTTTCTCCTTTTCTTAAAAATGGCAAATCGCACGAGAGAATAATTGTTGTTTCTGATGATTTTGAGGTGAGAATGTATGTTTCTGGGAGAATGCTTAGACTATTGGAAGATGCAGATAGAGAGATAGATTTGGTTGAATCTGAAAAACTTCCTTCGGATTTTAAGAAAGGGAGGGATTATGCGATTGATTTGAATTGGTATCTTGAGGATAGAAGAAGAAAAGCGTTTGATTTTTTATATTGATATTATCAGGGTATGGGGAATTATAGTCCCTAAGTAAAATAATAAATATTGTTAGCTAGTGTTCGACTGGTTCAACATGTAAGATATACCTAAAAGTTTTATTGTTTTATGTCAAGGAACTTGATAGAAAACTACACCTTTTAAGGTGTGGTCGTTCCTTGAACATCCAAAGCACGAGTGCCTTTTCAAACCACGGCTTTCCTCAAGAAGTTTCACTTCTTGATGATCGTCAGAAATCTTCGATTTCTGAGATAAGCCGTGGTGGCACATCGTGCTTTTGATAATAATTTTTGCTTTGACTAGATAATTTTTATCGAGGATATAAAAAATATATTCACAAGATTTAAAAGAACCTTTGAAAAACATCAAGAACGTAAGTTCTTGAATGCCCCGAGAATCAAGGGTTCTCTCAGGTCTCGGGAAAGCGAGGTTGCTACGCAAGGTTTAAAAGGCAATTTTGTTTCAAGAGTATTAATTGAGGTTAAAATTTAAACTTTTTACTAAAATAATATGGCGGAGAAGCATGAGCATGGGGAGTGTTTTTATTGTGGGGCTTTGCTGCGCGAATATGGAAATTTTTTAGATAAAGAGTTTAGGGGAAATACGGGAGAGAAGGCGGAGAGTATTGTTATTAATTGTAAGGGAAAGGTTTTTTGTCAGGAAAGTTGTGTTAATCATTTCTTACATGAGATTAATAGTGATGATTTTAGAAGTTAAATTCTGAGAGCTTTTGAGAAAGTTGTAAGGTGGAAGGATTTACTTGGTGCGTTCTTATTTTGCTCTTATTTTATCAATAACTAAACCAACAATCCCTAAAACAAAAGATAATACTGCTCCTCCGAGAGCAAAAATCAAAATTGCTAAACCTCCAAATCCAATGGGGGGATAAATTAAAAGTGTTATTATAGAAGACAACACTATAAAAGCGGAGGTAATGATTGCTCCTCCAAATAAGTTTAAACCCCATTTCTTACTTTTTTCAAATTTATTATTTTTCAAAAGACCAACAAGAAAGTAAATACATAATATATACAATGGTAGTGCATACATGCTAAATTCCAAAAAATCATAGTCGAAGTATCCGTATCTTAATGAAGAAAACAAATACCAAATCAAAGAAACAGCTCCAATAAGAAGTATTAATCCATTTATAATTAAATTCAGAGTTTTTGGACTTTTTTTTATCATATAAATAATTATAGTTATGCCCAGGATAAGAGAAAATACTATTAGCGGAAAGAACAATAAATCTGCTTGAGCAGAACCCATAAAACCCGATTGAGTGTTATATGTCTGGGGAATTGGTTCACCAGGGATTTTAATATCTTCTTGCCCAACGACAAAAGAAGAAACAATAACTAACAAAACGAGAACAATCAAGAACATATTATTCATGCCAATACGGGGTTTTGGTGGTTTAAAATATTTTCGTTTGTGCACGTTGTCCGGGGGGGAAAACAACTTAATTTAATATTAACTTAATAAATCCATAAATTCTCTTGTTCTGCTGCCTAAAATTGGTTGAAGTTGTTCTTCTGAGGCGTTGATAATTGATTTAAGAGATTTAAATTGAGATATTAGGGCTTTGGACTTAACAGGACCTATGTTGGGAAAGCCTTCCAGAATAAATTGAAGGCGTTCGTCTTTGGTCTTGAATTTTGGAGATTGTCTTAATGAAATTTCTTTGTTTTTTGTCTTTTTTGCTAGAATTGAAAGATATAATGCGGTGTCTTTTTCGTCTTCGGTGAAAATAATTGGAACTTGGAATTCGAGGGCTACTGATAGAAGGAAACCTCTTAGTGCATTTTCGTGGATAATTCCTTGTCTTGTGTTTTCGTTTAATCCTTCAACTATTAAAAGAGATTTGGGATAGTTTTTTAGTTCTATCAATTGGGAGATAATTCTTTTGTTTATTATCGATGACTTTAAGTCATTGATTGATTTTCTTTCGATTATTGTGTCATTTATTAAATAGTCTCCGACTGGGAGTTGTCGGAATTCAATTTGGAAGCCTAAATTTGATAGCTGTGAGGGGACAAGGGATTGCTTTTCTCTATTGTCTATGATTATTTTTATTTTGCTTTCTTCTCTTGGTTTTTCTTGTTTTTTTGAGAAGATATTGTAGAATGTCATTTTAATGTAGTCCTTTAAAGAAGTGTTCAACTAATTTACCTGTTGTTAGTACCTTAATTAGAGATTGGTGCATTAAATGGGGGTCGTTACTCCATATAATCGCATTTCTTTTAATAGCTAGAGCTAAAAAATCGATATCATCTGGATCGGAAATTAACGATGCTGCTTTTTTAAGGCAGGCTTCGTATTCTAATAGGGGGAAGAAAGATATTGTTTGGTTTATATCATCAACTCTTAATTCAAATTCATGTTCAGAAAGCCCTGATTTCATTAAACATTCTTCTTTATGTTCTTCTAATTCTTCTTTTATAAAATCTGGAGCAATAAAAAGTAGATTAAGGGAAGAGAATAAATAGGAAGATATCGAAATAGGATTAATTAGCTGAAAAAGAACATTGCTATCTATGACTATCTCCTTCATTTTTCCTCTTTTTTATAATTGAAAGTATCTCTTCTCTTTTTTGAGGGGATAATTTGTCGAGTAGTCTATCAAACCTTCCTTTTTTCGCCTTTCTTCCTAGTTCAACAGACCATCTTATTAACTCTTGTTCTTCCTTTGAGTTAAATTTGTTAAGCAATGCCTGCCTTCTTAATAGTTCTAATCTAACTATTTCTGAGAGGTTTAACCAAGAAAATTTGGCTATTCCTTTTTCTAATTTCTCATCTATTGCAAATGTTATTGTTGCCATTTTGTTTTATTTTTGGTTTTTAGTCTTTCTAATTCCTCAATTTCTTCTACTTTTTTAATTATTGCTCTTCTTGCTACTTCAGCGATGTTTATTTCAGGAAATTGTTCTTTAAACTTCCTTAGTAATTCATCTGGAATTGATAATGTCATGTTTCCCATACATATCTATGTGAGAACACATATTTAAATGTTATGTTTTTGAGATTATTATTGTTAAAAGACAGACGATTATGGAAATAAATAGTGTTTCTGGAAAAGACTGCCAATTGTAGGGGGCTTGATCTAATGTAAAAATGAGAATTATCTCATCAATAATCATTCCGAGAGAGATAGCGGTTGCTATGTTTATTATTTCTTTCTTTACTCTTGTGAAGATGAATAGGACGGATGTTATGGCGAGGAGGATTAGTCCATAATAGAAATGGTGGAATCTATATTCTGATACTGAGGGATGGAAGTTAGAGTATAGTCCTAGGTATCTCGAAATTAATAATGAGAGGAATAAGATTGTAATAAAAGATTTTAAGGGATGTTTGTTTATTAATTTTAGGATTTTATTTATCATGTTACTGGAAGTCCTTCAGGGTTTTTATTTTTTCCTTTAATTCTTTCTTGACTTCTTCTAGGATTTTATACATCTTCTTTTCTCTAGCAGATGAGGCATAGTGATTAATTTCGTCTTTTGTTTCTTGAGTGATGAGGATAATTAGTTTTCCTTTTGATAGACGAGCAGTTCTACCTGCTCTCTGGATTTTTCTTATCGCACTTGGAACGGGTTCATAGAAAATAACTGCCGAGACTTCCGGAATGTCTAACCCTTCTTCGCCTATAGATGTTGCAACTATTACATTGATTGTTCCTTCTTTGAATTTTTCAATAACTTCTTTTTGTTCTTTCTGAGAGAAACCAATATTATTCTTTTTTGCTTGTCCGATGAAGATAGAGGGATTTATATTGGGAATTGTTTTGATATTGTTAACTATTGTCTGTGCTGTTTCCCTAAATTGGGTAAATATGATTATTTTTGCTTTGTCATTATGTTTTATTTCGCTTTCTATTATTTCTTGTATTTTTGCTATTTTTGGATGTTCAATGTTTTTTGCTCTTAAATGAGAAAGAGAAATCATTGCCGCGTTGAATTCCGGACTTTTTACTAAAGTTTGAACGCCTTTAGATTTTTTTTCTTCTGCCTGTTGTTGTAGTCCTTTAAGATATAGTTCTAAACCTGAAAGGGTTTGTGTCTCTAGTAATTCCTGAGCATGAGATATTTTAATTGCTTGGGCTGTGAGAGACATTCCCATCATTGCGTTCCAGTTTCCTGAACCGACTTGTCTTGCGAGATTGTTTTGAAGTTTTAAAAGAGTTATTTTGTTTGCTGGACCGAAGAGGAGATTTCTACTTCTTAATTGGTCTATTTTTGATTCGAATATTCTTTTGAGAAGAACACGAATTTCTGCAAATTCTTTTGGAAAGTCTACTTCGACTTTGTCGTATTCTCTTTCTTTAAGATATTGCTTGACATCTTCAGAATCTCGTGTTCTGATTTCTATCTCGTTTATATCTAAGTGCTTGCAGATTTCTTTTACCTTTTCTTTATCCGAACCTGGAGAGGCAGTAAGACCGAGAATTAGGGGATGTTGAGATTGAGATTTGTATTTTTCTACGACTTTGGTATAATCGTAATTCTTTAGACATCTATGAGCTTCGTCGATAATTAATAAAGAGATTTCTTTTGTATCGTAGAGATAAGAGTTTAAATCGTTGGCAATGCATTGAGGTGTGGAGAATATTATTTCTGCTGTACGAAAAATTTCTTTTCTTTTTTCTGCTTTTACTTCTCCAGTGAAAAGCTGAAGGTCTGCGTAAAGTTCTGGAAGCTGGGATTTGAAGGTTTGAAAGTGCTGTTCCACTAATGGGCGTGTAGGGGCGAGGAAAAGAATTCTTGAAAGAGGGAATTTTTGTTTTCTCTCGATTGCTAGCATTAATGCTATTAAGGTTTTTCCTAATCCTGTGGGCAGAACTACAAGAGTATTATTGTGTTTTGCTGTTTCAAATATTTTTGTTTGATACTCTCTCGGGTTTAATTGTATTAATGACATAAAATTTTGATTGAATTAATGTTTATATGTATTTATGTTAACTAAGAAGGGATTAAAGTTAAGGGATTATAATTGCAAAACCTGTGAAGAGAATTGCGAATAGTGCTAGAGTTGCCCACAAAACACGCGAGCCGAAGAAGATTAGGGTTCCATCAAGGAATGATAGAGGAAGCATATTCCAGAAGGCATAATATGCTGAATATTTTGCTAAGAGTGAAGCCCCGGGAATAAAGTAACTTACGAATGATAAAAGTAGGATTGCAGCAATTCCTGCTGCGCCGATTAGTCCGTTATGGTATTCACTTAATTCTCCGTATGAGAAATAACCAAATCTTCTTGCGGCCCTTCTTCTTAGTGGGGCAGCATAGTAATTTAGCACTGTTAATAGTTTTACGGAACCAAGACTAAATAGACTGAAAAATAAAGGGAGAGCAATTCCTGCTGGAAGTCCTTCTTTTAGGTAGTGATGAGGTTTGTATCCAAATCTTTGCCACCTCCACATTTCATGTTCAACGTCACAATCTAATTTATCTGCTGCAAACTTTCTTGCAAAGACACCGATGAAAATTATTATTGCAGAAAATACAAATGACCTTGCTAGATTTTCTACTTCAAAAAATTTATCGAATGGAAATTGAAAACCTAAGACTATTGCCAAGATGACTATGGCTGAAAGAATATTCGAAAACTCTTTTGGCTTCATTTAAATTAGTGGAATGGGGTTTATATAAACATTTTCAATGCCCGAAAGTAAGACTGGTATGTATATTTTATAAAAACATAAAGTATAAAAAGGGTTTTTTACACCAACTCATATGTTGAGAATAAAAAAGATAAGCGAGGTGCTTGGAAAGCAGGTATATACTTCTGATGGAGATTTTTTTGGTCAGATTGAAGAAGTAAATTTAGTTGATAATAAGATAGATGGGTGGAAGATTAGAGTTGGTTCAGGGTTTATGAGTAGCTTTGGCGGTGCGAGAGGAGCAATAGTTCCGCATCAGTTCATTAAGGCAATGGGCGATGTCATTGTTATAAACAGTAATGCTTTCAAGGGATTGCCTACAAGCGAAGAAGCTTCAGTTGATGTTTCTTCTTCTGGAATGGACGAGTTAGCTTAAGAGTGTTTAATTTCTAAGGGAGAGCAGGGGGAGATTTTATGGATGGGGGTTTGTAAATGGTAAGTTTGTGGTTTTAATGGTTGATGGTTATTTGGCAGGGGTTTGCTGTTTTGATGGATTTTATTTGATTGGTTTTGTTTTTTAATTTAATTTATATAATGAAAAGGGATAAGATTTAAATACATTAAAGAATGAAATTAGTTATGGTAACTACAAGTGGTGATACGATATTCTCCAATAGTTTGTTTGTCAATACTATTCTTCCTTTCTTGCTAGTTTTTGCGTTGGTTTTCGCAATTTTGGAAAAGACAAAGGTTCTTGGAGATGGAAAAAAGCAGATTGATGCGATTGTTGCTTTGGTCATTGGACTTTTAGTTGTTTCATTTGCTAATTATACAGATGTTATTGTTCAGTTAATGGCATTTCTTGCAGTTGCATTAGTTATTATATTAGTATTTTTACTTCTTTTTGGTGCATTTTTTGAAGCTGGAAAGTTTTCAATTGCTAACGGAGTAAAGATTACTGCTGGGATTGTTGCTTTGATTGCGGTGATTATTGCTGTATTGTTCTATACTCATGCTTGGGATTATCTTAAGGATAATTATTGGGGCACGGGATGGGGAACTAATGTTTTGTTTGTCGTCTTATTAATTGCTGCAGTTGCTGTTGTGCTGGTTAGTAAAGAGAAGAAGGCCGCTTAACAACCCTTTTAAACCCTGAGTTTTTAGAATTTTTATGATACTGAAGGCTCTTAAAAAGACCCTGGAGAAGCAAGGTTCATCTCTTGTAGTGATGAAATGATACTTGCAAGGTTTAATTCGTGGGGCTATAGGTATGTTGTTCGTCCTATTTGCTTTATGTTTGAGGCGAAAAGGGTTCATAATATCTTTATAGATATAGGCGTTTTTCTGGGGAGAAGTAGAATTAGCAAGTTTATTACGCGAAAATTATTTAGTTATCAAAATAAACTGCTTGAGCAGGATTTACTTGGTATAAGATTCAGAAATCCTGTTGGATTGGCTGCGGGATTTGATAAAGATGCAAGGATGATTTCCATAATGGAAGACGTTGGTTTTGGATTTGTGGAAGTTGGTAGTTTGACAAGGTTCAGTTGTTTAGGAAATGTTGGACAGAGGATGAAAAGATTGGTTAATGAAAAAAGTTTATGGATACATTTAGGGCTTAATAATAGGGGGAGTGATGCAGCATATTTGGATTTGAAGAATAAGAGATTTGCGATTCCTTATGGGGTAAGTGCTGCTAAGACAAATTGCAAAGAAAATGTTGATTCAGGGACGGCAATTGAAGATTATATTTATACGCTTAAGAAGTTTAGAGAGTTAGCTGCATATTTTACAATTAATATAAGTTGTCCTAATGCTTTTGGTGGACAACCGTTTTCAAATCCAAACTTATTCGAGAATTTGATGACTCAAGTGGATAAACTAAAGTTGAAACAACCAGTATTTGTTAAACTGTCTCCGGATTTGTCTGAAGATAATCTTGATAAAATTCTGAAAATTTCTAAAGAACATAATGTGCAAGGATTTGTATGCACAAATCTTACTAAAATGAATTATAAAAGTGGGGGATGTTCGGGGAAGATGTTGCAAGGAATTTCAGATGAAGTAATCAGAAGAGTATACCTTAAGACAAAAAATTGGAAAAGGAAAGTATTGATTATCGGAGTGGGAGGAGTTTCCAACGCGGAGGATGCTTATAGAAAGATGAGATTAGGTGCTAATTTGGTTCAACTTATTAGTGGGATGATATACGAAGGGCCTAGCGTGATAGGGGAAATTAATAGTGGGCTGATAGGGTTAATGAGAAGGGATAAATTCAGGAAAATCTCTGATTTTGTCGGTATTGATGCTTGATTAAAGTTGTTGATAAAACTTTAGAGTTGTCGTTATCTTATAAGGGTAGATTAATACGTTATTAATTGTTGGATTTGTAGATATATCTAAATGTTTAATATTGCTATTTTTGGGCAAGCCGGCGTCATATATGTTTATAGAAACATATATAAATATAATTTAAGATAGATAAATATGGTTTATGGATTAGGCGGGATTTATAACGTCCAGGATGTTTTGTATCAGTGGGAGAATGCTGGTGTCTTTGATTTTGTTCTTCCATTTCTCCTTATTTTTGCAGTAATATTTGGTATTTTGACTGCAACTAATGCATTTGGAAAGAATAAAGGAGTTCATGTTATTGTTTCTCTTTCTGTTGCTTTGATGGCTTTAAGGGCTACGTTCGGGGGAAGATATCTTGTTCGGGAATTCTTTAGAGAGGTATTTCCACAGACGGCAGTGGCGTTATCTATAATACTTGTAGCAGTTATATTAACTTCAGTGTTTATTCCTAAAGAACATTTGAAGGGGTGGTTAATCGGATTTTATTCTATCGGCGGATTGGCGGCTTTACTTGTAGTGTTTAATTCCTTTTCAAATCTTAGCTGGTTTACATCTGGATGGTGGAGTGATTATGGAGGAATTATGATAGGATTATTATTTGTAGTTGCAGTGGTTGTTGCAGTTTCTCTTACAGGAGATAGCGATAAAAAAAGTAGTAGTAACGGAGATGTTACTCTAAAGGCGTGGAGAGGAGATTAAGAACATGGCGGTCGAAGCCACAACAGGATTGGAAATTTTTCTTCCAGTAATAAGTTTTTTAGTCGTTATGATTATTGTTGCTGTTGTTCTTATTTCATTAAAATTTAACAAAGCTATTAGCGTGATATTGGCTTTTTTGATTGCTATTCTCTTTGTCTCTTTTGTAGGAACGAGGAATTTTATTTCTAATATTGTTCCAGGTTTTGCAGTCATACTTGTTTGTTTGTTTCTGGTTATAGTCATGCTCGGTTTTGCAGGAAGTAAGATGGGCTTTGGTGCTATTCCTATGGGAATAATATTTGTAATAATATTCTTTTTATTTATGATAGGGGCAGCATTCTTTACTTTCTACGATAATATACATGCTTATCTTCCGGGAAATACAGATGTGGGAAGTAATCCAAGTGCGGAGGCGTTTACTAATTGGTTTTACACTGCCAGAATTGCGGGAGCGGTGTTGTTTATTATAATTGCCGCATTAGTTGCATGGGCTTTGCTTGCAGGGGTTTATAGTTATCAAGATATTAGGTATAGTTTGTAAGATGGGATGGAAGGACTGGAGTTATTGGTTGAAGGGCGGGATTATAGGATTAGTCATTTCTTTATTGATTACATTATCAACAATGTTTATGCCTGTTTATTGTATCGGTTTGTCTCAAGATGGAACTGGTTGTGTTTCCCCTACTGGGATTGATGCATGGAAATATAATTTTAATTCATTATTTGATGACACATTCGGAATAATTATTTTATTTATAGTCTCTCTGTTTATAATTGGAGCAATAATTGGTTGGATATACGGGAAGATAAAGAAGAGAAAGAGATAATTACTTTTTTGAATGAAGAGCTTTAAATGACTTTTGAGTTTCAATGACTTCATTCTTTAGGTCTTCGACATTAGTTACATATTCTCCTACTTTTTGAAGAACTGAAAGTTGAAGACGGTCTATTACTTTTTCTATTCTCTTTAATCTTTCATCTAAGTATTCTACTTTTGCAGACATTGTTGTTTTTATATCTGAGATTTTGTCTACTTCTCTCTTTAATGAAGATATCTTTTCTGTAAAAACTTGTTCAGATATTTCAGTTATTGTGTCTGAGCTTAAACCTGCCTGATATTGGTTTTGATAGGGGTCTGCGTATTGTGCACCATACTGAGCATTAGGGTCTTGATATACTGGTGCCTCGTACTGTTGTGGTTGAGCTTGTTGGACTTGTTGTGTTTGTTCATCTTGAGGATTAAACATTGAGGGGGTAAAGTCTGTTTGACTATAGCTCTCTTGTGCTCCAGCCATTTCTTGAGTTAATCTTGAAGAGGTTTGTTGGGCTGTTGGTTGTTGAGGGGCCCCAGTATTGTCCATTACCGCTGCTTTGATTCTCATTTCTGAGATAATTTCATCTACTCTTTGAGGCGATACTCCATCTTCTACAAGTGCAGAACGTATTTCATTCTCCGATCTGCCCTCTCTTTGCATTTCTTGTATTTCTTCTGATAATCCCATTTTAATGTTTTCTGAAAAGATCAAACTGTCTTTGTAATATCATCAGTTCCTCTTTTCTTGCTATTCCTTCTAATTGTTCAGTTATTCGCTGAAGAAATTCTTTCATTCTTTCGTGCTCCTCTTTTATTGACATAAGCATTTTCTTTAACTCTCCTATTTCTGAAGAGTTCTTGTTTCTTTCTTCGACGAAACTGTTTCCTAAGAGGACAACTCGGTCTTTTATTAATCTTTGTTTTTCTTCTAAATCTCTTATTCTCGCACCTATATCCATAAAGAACTGTGCATTTGGATCTTGAGAATATTGTTCATCCATGTTTTAACTATGTTAAATGGGTTTAAAATAGTTTGGTTGTTATCATAGAAATCTATTTAATCTCTTTTTAATTGTGATGGAAAGGAGTAAAAAGAGAAATGATATTTAAGGAAGGTTCTGTTATTGGAGCATTGGAAAAGGAGAGTAGACAGGGAGAGGAGATATTATATGTTAATTATCTTAATGCCCCATTTATCCCTGATCTAGCACAGGATCCAGCAGTTATGGCAAATACAGTTGATGCTTTATCGGATAACCCGAATGTATCAAGAATAGTATTTGTACAACAAAGAAATTATAATTATCCTTTTGAGCAGGTTAAATTATTATCTGAAGTTGCAAGGATTTATTTATATTTAACAAAGCAGGATGCAATATTGAGTCCTGAGAAGTTATCTTTATTTGCTGGTTTGAAAGATGCATCTTCGGACTTAGCTTATTTGCTTAATTTGCTTAAGCAAGATCCAATAGGTTGTTATCTTGGATTGAAGAAGAGAGTAAGAGTATTAAAAGGAGATAATGCGAATGCTGCTAACGTTGGATATGTGAGAGTATTAGAGAGATTCGTGGGGCTATTAGAAGGCACAGATTTGATTAAGTCTGTTTTGAATAACTTAAGTGATTCTGTTGTTAACAGAGAGATTTACAAATCTTTGTTCAGGCCAGACATTCTTCCTAATTTTAGCTTTACGAGATTAGTTTCGCAATTTCCTAAAAATGCAGAGTTTGTAGATCAATATGAAATAAAAACCGATATGGAAAATATAACTGTTACAATTTTAAAGGGAAGTGAAGACCCAAAATATTTTTATCACATTTTACCTCCGGAATATACTCTAAGCGAGGAACACCATATTCTTGTTAATCTTGCCAGAAATGTTCTTTCAGAACATAGACCGAAAGGGGAAGAGTTTACTGATCCCGAAAAAACAAGACAAGTATTTTTTAATGTTGCAAGAGATTTGCTTTCTGAATTAGCCCAGAGTAAGAACATTGTTTTGAGTTACAGAGAGCTGAATAAGTTGGCTAAAATTTTAGTTAGACATACAATAGGTTTTGGTTTGATTGAAGTTTTACTTCTTGACAGCAAATTACAGGATATTGTTCTCAACGCACCCATTGCTCAGAATCCTATTTTCATAAGACATGAGAAATATGACGAATGTATTACTAACATTATGCCGAGTTATGAAGATGCAGATTCGTGGGCTGCTAAATTGAGATTGCAATCTGGAAGACCATTAGACGAAGCAAACCCCGTTCTTGATACCGATATAGTTTTTGGAAATATAAGAGCGAGAGTTGCAGCAGTTAAAGAACCATTATCGCCTAGCGGATTAGCATACGCCTTTAGAAGACACAGAGATGATCCTTGGACGTTGCCGTTATTTATTAATAATAAAATGATTAATTCTTTTGCTGCGGGTCTATTGAGTTTTTTGATTGATGGCTCGAGAACCTTGCTCGTTGCTGGAACGAGAAGTTCGGGAAAGACTTCTCTTTTGGGAAGTTTGTTATTGGAAGTAATGTCTAAGTATAGAATAATTGTTGTAGAGGATACACTTGAGCTTCCAGTGGATGCACTTAGAAAGATTGGATATGACATATTAAGAATGAAAGTTCGTTCGGCTTTGGTTTCTGGAAGTACAGAGATTGAAGCTGCAGAAGGAATAAGAACAAGTCTTAGATTGGGAGACTCTGCTTTGATTCTTGGGGAAGTTAGAAGTTCAGAAGCAAAAGCGTTATACGAAGCTATGAGAGTTGGAGCGTTAGCAAATGTAGTCGCGGGAACTATACACGGAGATTCTCCTTATGGGGTATTTGATAGAGTTGTTAATGATTTAGGAGTTCCAGCCACAAGTTTCAAGGCAACAGATTTAATTGTTGTCGCTAATCCAGTTAAGTCTCCAGACGGGATGCATAGCGTGAGAAGAGTTGTTAGAGTTACTGAAGTTAGAAAGCATTGGACTAATGATCCTTTGAATGA
>Ga0172368_10003946_pt1 | contig 17529 bp, 14 predicted proteins | sample Lak11m_FD_114540 | JGI IMG/M metagenome (GOLD analysis project Ga0172368, IMG submission 114540) | Freshwater microbial communities from Kabuno Bay, South-Kivu, Congo - kab_022012_11m | ecosystem: Environmental > Aquatic > Freshwater > Lake | place: Democratic Republic of the Congo: South-Kivu...
AGTGATAATTAGCAAATCAACTAGAGTAACTGGTTAAATATATCCGGTACAGATATTCTCTTCTGCTCCATTGTATCTCTATCTCTTATAGTTACTGTATTATCTTCTAATGTCTGGTAATCTACTGTAATACAGTAAGGGGTACCTATCTCATCTTGAGAATAGTATCTTTTGCCAATGTTTCCTCTGTCATCCCAATCTGCTGAAATACCTTTATCTACAATGGAGTTGAAAAGATCTTTAGCCTTAGCAACTAATTCAGGTTTATTCTTAACTAAAGGAAATACTGCTACTTTATAGGGAGCAATATCTTTATGAAGTTTCAACACTACTCTATCTTGTTCTTCTGTATAGGCTTCCGTTAATAAAGCAAGCAGTACTCTATTCATACCAAAAGTAGGTTCTAAGACATGAGGCAATACCTTTTCCCCAGTATTTGGATCTACATATCTAAGATCTGTTCCAGATTTCTCCATATGATTCTTAAGATCAAAATCTGTTCTGTAGGCAAGACCAAACATTTCCTTTTTACCAAAGGCAAAAGTATAATCCAAATCTTTAGTCATTTTGGAATAGTGAGCTCTTTCATTTTCAGTATGTTCTCTCCAAGATAAATTGTCTTTCGATACACCAATAGATGTAATCCAGGATTCCATTTCATTTTGCCAGTAGATATACAGTTCTTCCCATTTTGTTTCGTTAGGATTAAAGAAATATTCAAATTCGGCAAGGTTAAATTCCACATTTCTAAAGATAAAATTACCTAAGGTTATTTCATTTCTAAAAGCTTTACCAGACTGCGCAATACCAAAGGGTAATTTAGGTCTCATTGTATCTAAAACGTTTTTAAAGTTAACAAACATTCCCTGAGCAATTTCCCCTCTTAAGTACACCGTATTTTTTCCGCCCTCTAAAATACCCATACTAGTTTCAAATAACAGATTAAATCTTCTAGGTTCTGTCCAATTGAATTTCTTGCAAGATTTACATGGTATTTTCTTCTCTTGAATAATTTTTCCTAATTCTTCTGGGGATAACCCATCTACAATCTTATCCAATGTAATATTATTAGCCTCAAAGAAATCCTCAATTAAATGATCTGCTCTTGTTCTTGTTCTACACTCCTTGCAATCAATAAGTACATCGGTAAAACTTTCGGTATGACCACTAGCTTCCCAAACACGAGGAGACATTAAAATACTAGTATCTAATCCAAACATATCAGTTCTTTTTGTTATAAAGGTTCTCCACCAATGGTTAGTGATATTTCGAAGTAATAACACTCCTAAAGGCCCCATATCATAAGTATTGGCTAAACCACCATATATTTCAGATCCGGGAAATACAAATCCTCTTCTTTTACATAAAGACACTAATTGTTGCATTGAAGTATTAGACATAGCTGTAGTATAAATCAAAAGTATTAAAGCTCCAAGCTTTTAAGCGAGGAATTAAGGTTATTGTAAATATGATCTTTTATAAATAAGGAGGTTTTCTCAATAGCTATAATATTCAAATCTTTAAAGTCTCCTCTTAAAAGTTTCTTAAGAACACTAGACATCGCTTCATCTCTTGGTAGTTCAGGGAAATAGCCTAACTCCTTCAAAAGGTGCATCTCAAAGAAAAGGGTGAGTATAGGAACGGGCAAAGAATCTTTATCTAGTATCTCTAGGCATCGTTTGAATAATTTAAATACCTTTGGATCTTCAAAACTTTCTTCGATGTTCTTATTTATCAGTTCTGCGAAATAATAGGCTTTTAGAGATTTAGGATAGTTTGCCTTTATATCTTTGAATGAATTTAAAACAATGACTTCATCTAGGTTCTTCAACCCGTTATCCATCTCGGTGACTTTTATAGAAATATGATTTAAAGAGTCTAAATTACCACCTCTTTTTGAAGATATCTTTCGTACTCCCCTACCTACTATAGAAAACTTTCCATATCTCTCGGTAAATACGGTGTAAATTTTATCTTTATCTTTATAATTTATGCTCTTTAATACAATAGCTTCTGTGTTGTATTTCTTCACAAAATCATTTTAACATCGTAAAAGGCCCCGGAGTACAGGGCCTTCTAATATAGCTAGATAATAGGTTAGAGTTTTATACTAACTTCTTTATCAGTATTCAAATCAACTGTTTGGGTTTTCCCATTTACTGTTACAGTATAAGGTTCTGTAAGTACACCACCTTGTTTCTGGAGGTATAAGGAATAAGTATCGGTAAAAGCCATATTATCTGGTAAGTAGTAGCTAAAGGTCATCTCTTTAGTTTCACCTGGGGATAATTCTATGTACCCACTAAACCATACTTTATTCCTTTCACTATCGGTAGAGGTGCCGTCTTCACTACCTTCTACATTAACAAAGGTAGATCCCGCAGGAGCATATACACGTACCCAGTCTCTAAATCTTTTGGAGAATAAGGCATAATCTCCTTGCGGTTCTGTATAGGTGTATTTTATACTAACTTTTCTAAGCCATTTATTACCCTCTTTTGTAGCGGTATCAGTAACCTCTTTGTTTACAAACCAGTTAGTTTTATCACCACCAAGATTGGTAGAAACTACCATAGAATAGTCACCTTCTACAGGATCTTTTATTCTACCGGCAAGGTTGTACTTCTCTACCAAAGCTTGAGCTTCTGGATCATTTAAAAGGTATACTTGAACGTGTTTTCTGACAGCTAAATCAATACTCTTATCTATTAGTTTAGTCCAAAGATTTTTATCAGATTCAAACACATTTACTAACATAGCTTCCATCAAGTCCCCTAAGACTCTTTTTCTGTTAACCTGTTCTTGTAATTGAAGAGACGCAATCTTTTCTAATTCTAAGACAACATTGTCAGGTGTATAGGTAACTCCATTAACAGTAACTGCCCCTGTAACTTCTAATAATTCTTTAATAACATTTGTATCTATAGCTACAATACCGTCAACAGGTTTTATCTCGTAGGGAGCAATAGTTCCTGCCATGTTATAGAATTTCAAGAATTGATCCATAGAGGATACAAAATCTGGAGAGTAATTCATATCCCTTGTATACCATCTTTCAACTTTCAGGTATTTGGAATATGGGGCCGGAGCATCTGGAAAATCATAAGTAGCATCAATAATATCTAAAGTATTATCAATACTGTACATATCTTTTGAAGTGAAATCAGATTGTAGTAACCCATTATCGATCTTAAAGGTAGCGTAATTGGTTAAGAAACCACCCGTAGGACGAATTTCTTTATCATTCTGCATTAATACCATATATCTTTTTTGAGGGGTATCAATACCTAAAACTCGTGGAAAAAGTGTAAGAGCTGCTTTTATATCAGGTGCATATTCATCTGCATGAGACAAAGTATCCTTTATGAAAGCAATGTTGCTTCTAACAGGAACTCCCTTAATCTCTTCTGGATATTTTTCAACATTAATATCCTTTAGCTCGTCACCAACTTTGGCTACCTTAGCTATAACACCATCCATTTGTCCAGCTACTTGAGGCATTAAGGATACCCATTTTTGGAAAGCTTCCATTAAACCTTCTTCTTGAGGTACTTCTTGATCGGGAGAAACTTTTAAACCGGCAGCATCTGCAAAAGGGGTAACAATTGTAGATATTTCTCTTATGGCATCTATGCCATAAAGTCCTGCATTTATAAAATGGTCAGAGTCAGAATAGAACTCGTTCAATTTGAACATCTTCTTTTCTTTAGCCCAACCAAATTTCTCATCACGATCTGCACGTAGTTTGTTTAAATCCTTTTCCAAGGTGTCTAAATCTTGAGCTAAGGTAACAAGATCTCGGTCTCCTAAAGAAGTAGCCACGTCTTTAGCGTCTGCTTGTACCAAATTCAGTGTGGATAACAAGGCATAGGCGGGAGATATAAGATACTTAGAACTAAAGAAACCTACAATACCTAAAATTACAAGAATAACAACACCTGTAATACCCAAACCTTTTAATAATCCTTTGCTTTTCTTTTTACCAGGAGAAGTACTACCTCCACCAATAGTAGTAGTAGATAAATTATTCGTATTCCAAAACTTTGAACTATCCATTTAATAAGCTCCCTTGCTAGATAACACCGCCAAAGGTGTTTTTAAAATTATTATTAGATCATACATTATTGATCGTTGTTTTGCATATTCTGCATCTATTTTTACCCTGTCCAAAAACCCTATCTGAGAACGTCCCCCCACTTGCCAAGGTCCTGTTATCCCAGGTTTTACTGTTAGAGCTTTATCCATATATTTTCTTGCCTCAGGAAATCGACTTAATTGTTCTTCTACCTCATGATCAAGATAGGCCCTAGGACCTACAATACTCATTTGGCCCAAAAGAACATTAAAAAATTGAGGCATTTCATCAATGCTAACTTTCCTATAAAACCAAGCCCCAGGTAATAACCTTGGATCTGGATCTAATTTATAATTATTTTCAAAGTATCTTTTACTTAAAACAGGATCAGCTAACATCTTTTGATGAGCATTAGGCCACATAGATCTGAATTTGTACATGAAAAATGGTTTGCCATTTTTACCTACTCTATTTGGGGTATCCGCAAAGACCGGACCATCAAATGAAACTATTTTTATCCAAAGAGCAGTAAGTAGCATAATTGGAGAAAATAGAATAATACCGATAATCGCACCAAATATATCTATTAGACGTTTTGTAAAATCGTAAAACATAAAATTCAGTTACTCTTTAAGTATACATCATTTAAAAGCTTTTCTAGTTTACTTTTAAAAAGTTTTTTGTCAAATTGACGAGCTCTATCAACGCAAGTATCAGAGATAAACTTTATATCATCATATTTGTTAAAAGTAGACATTAGAGACTCTACACTCTGCTCAGAGAAAAATAATCCAGTTTCTCCAGGAATCACTGTTTCCAAGGCACCACCCGCACCATAAGCTATTACAGGTCTCCCACTAGCCATACACTCTAAGGGCACTATACCAAAATCTTCTTTTTGGGGGTAAATTAAAGCCTTACACTTAGATAAAAATTTATACTTCTCCTCATCAGAAACTCTACCCAAGAATTCAATGTTTGGATTATTTCTTGCTAAATACTTTAAACGAGGTAAATCAGATCCATAACCAGATATTTTCAATTTCAACCCTAGTTTATTAACAGCTTCAATTACAAGGTCTATTCTCTTCCAAGAGGTCAATCTGCTTACAATAAAAAAGTAGTCCCCTATATCTTTAGAAATATGAAAATTAGAAATTTCAATGCTGGGGTTTAAAACAATCGACTCTTTGTGGTAATACCTTTTAACTCTCTTTTGAGTTACTCTAGAATTAACCAGGAATAAATCTACCCTTTGAGCAGCAATGTAGTCGGTCATACGAGAAAAGAAAAGAAAGGGATATATCAGGGGTAGAAATAAATTCCAAAATTCTTTTCCGAAGTAGTCTTTAGTGTTCCAAAACATTCTAGCAGGAGAATGCATGTAGCAAACATGTTTAGTTGTAGGTTTTGTAAATACAAGATGGGCATATCTGGAAGACAATGATAATACGAGATCAAAGCTAGAGAACTCAAAACCCTCAAAGGCTAACACGTGTAAATAAAGTATCGAATAAAATCTATATAGTTTAGAAACTAAAGGAAATTTCTGAAGAAAAGAGGTTCTGTATTCAATATTTCTATCTTTTAAGATGTTCTTCCAATAATCTGAGATGTAAGAAGTGTAAACAATAGCTTTTGGGTAGCAGGAAATAACATCTAAAAATACTTCTTCTGCTCCACCCTGTTGAATAAGATCATCACAAACTATAGCCATTCGCATAGGCTTATTATACGTTATAAATACTTGGTATATATGAAGTAGTCTTGATTCATAAAGTGGTTTTCTAACACAGCAGTTCTCTTGTAATCTAATTTTTCATAAAAATCACAGGATTTCCAACCTTTTTGTGTAAATAGGTAAATCTTATGGGCTTTGTTTTCTCTACCCCAATTCTCCACAAAACCCACCAATTTTTCCCCTATTCCTAGACCTCTAGTATTTTTGTGCACTATAAGGGTATTTATGAAGATAACCCCATCCTCAAACTCAAAAGTTATAGTACCAAGGATATTACCCCTGTCATCTAGGGCTTTAAAGTGGTGGCTGTCATAGTCCCAGTGAACTTCCCTGCCAAAATATTCTTGATAAACCTCTGCCCATTGGTCCTTTTCAAAGGCGTCTGCCTCATTATTCACAACGGGATTTATTATTATCTTCATAAGAGTATTTTACCTCAAATATCCACTTTTTGGCCATATAACAACTATAGGGTAACGAATTTTGAGTAAATTATAAAATCACCATGAAGGTAATGGTTCTCTAAAACACCTGTGTTTTTGTAACCTAATTTCTTATAAAAATCGCTTGCCTTCCATTTTTCCTGAGTAAATAAGAATATTTTGTGTGCTCCCTTCTTCTTTCCCCATTCCTCTATATATTTCATAAGTTTTGTGCCTATTCCTAAACCCCTACTTTTCTCACCAACAACAAGTTGATCTACAAATACAACACCTGCTTCAAATTTACCTTTTATAGTACCTAAAATATTGTTATCGTCACCCCAAGCCTTGAAATAAAAATCTTCTACATCCCAATCTATTTCTCCACCCCAATGTTCCTCATCTACACTTGTCCACTCTGCAATTTCAAAATCTCTAGTTTCATTACCAGTAACCGAAGATATTGTTATATTCATATACCAAAATATTAACATAATTGGTATACTTGAAGTATGAATATAGGACTGGTGGGTCATAAACTCCTAGTGGAAAACCCTGCTGGTGTTGAAAAATATATTTATTACGTCTTTAATAATCTAGCTAAAATAGATAAAGAAAATAATTACACTATATATTTTCCTGAAAAACCTAAGAAAGAATTTTGGGAAAAGCTAACTAACAGCAATCCAAATTTCAAATATAAAGTAGTAAAGAAAAGTTTATCTTGGATACAGATATCCTTAGCTATGGAATTGTATGTAAATCCACAGGATGTAGTTTTTTACCCAATAGATACAATATCAGGATTGTTGAATATATTTGCTCCAAGCTCTTTTAATGCAGTATGCATGATCCATGACTTGGGATACGAAAAAACTAATGAGTATAAGTCATCTTTAACAAGGATAATACATCACTACACCGTGAAATATGTAATACAACATTGTAAAAAACTTGTAGTTCCATCTTTTGGAGTACGAGACAGAATACTACAAGTATATAAGCATGTAGGAGAACAAGCATGTAAGCAAGATAAGATAGTAATAATACCAGAGGGGTTAAATGATAATTTTCATAATAGTGATGAAATAACAAAGAAAAAAGGAAAAGAGATAAGAGAAAAGTATGGATTAGGTGATAAAAGATATTTATACTTCCTATCTACTATACAACCAAGAAAAAACATACCGTTAATGGTAGAAGCCTTCAGTGAAGTAATAAAAGAGAATCCAGAATACAGAGATGTACTACTAGTATTATCTGGTAAATATGGATGGGACTACGATAGATCCATAAATGCTCCTTGCAAATTTGGAATAAAAAATAGCGTTAAATTCTTACAAAGAACCCCCGATGAAGAAGTGCCGGTACTAATGAAAGAATCTACTGCCTTTATAAATGTATCATTAGAGGAGGGATTTGGCCTCCCTGCTCTGGAAGCAATGGCTTGTGAAACACCTTTAATATTATCTAATATATCTGTTTACAGAGAATTAGTAGGGGATAATGCAACATATGTTAACCCCAATAACAGGGAAAGCATCAGAGAAGGGATACTAAAGGTACTATGCGACCCTGGAGAGAAAAAACATATTAGAGAAGCAAAGGAATTATCAAAGGAATATACGTGGAAAAGGGCTGCTCAGGAAACTTTAGAAGTATTTAACTCTGTAGTAAAGCGTTAAAAACAGCAAGTGTATCTTTTGCAGTATTAGTCCAATCATATTTTTTAATGTTTTCCTTACCCTTAGCGATAAGCCCCTTTTGTAGTTTTTTATCCAATAAAACATTAGATATTTGTTCAGCAATATCTTTGACATTAGTAGGATTGAAATAGACTACAGAATCATCATAAATCTCTTTATGACAAGGTATATTGGATATTACACAGGGAATTTCAAAGTATTGAGCTTCTAAAGGGGTTAAACTAAAACCTTCTTTTAGTGATGGGAATACGTATAATTGAGACATCTTCCTAAAGGCTGTAACTTCCTCGTCAGGGATAAAATTCTTTTGCCCAGGCATAACAATTCTGTCTGCTAGAGACAACTCTTTAACCAATGAAAATATTCTTTCGGAGAATTTGTCTTTCTTACCGATGATAACTAGTTGCCCCTGATACCTATATTTATCAACTAGTATTTTGAATGCTTTCACCAAACTACTAACATTTTTATGTTCATACATACTACTCACATATAAGAGATATGGTTTCGTAACATTATATTTTTTAAGAACACTTTCTGCTCTAGAAACACTAATATCTTCTAATAGATCGGGATCAATACCCTCATATGAAACAATAAATTTGTTTTTATCTACAAATGGATAATATTTTATGAAATCATCTCTCACATCGTTAGATGGACATATATTTCTATACGTACGCAATACTGCCCATAAAACTACAAACTTGTACACAAACTTTTTGAATCTGAAATAGGGTTTCCATAGGGTAGTACCGGCTTCTGTACTAAAGGTATGCATTATCAGATCAGGTATCGCTGTAACTAACTTACCTGGATATAAAACCGGAATATTGAAATGAGGAACATACAATAGATCGGGATTATAACTCAGTATTCTAAATAAAAAGAAGATTTGTTCACTCCAGGAATACCAAGGATAATCCGCCAACACTTTAGTAAAGTTTCTATTCTTAGGAACATACGTTTTAAAAGCAGCACTTCGTAGAAACACTATGTATTTATTCTTTTGATCTATCTGTTCTAGATGCTCAATAATATCTTTAGTATACCTGCCTGGTCCAGCTGTTGCGAAAAATCTACCATCTACCGCAATGACTTTTTGTTTATCCATAAGTCACATTATATCCCAAAAACTGTTATCATATTAAGGTGATCAAGAAATCTTTTGTTAGCATATCATTAGTAAGTGCCGGAAATGTTTTCAATACAATACTAGGATTTCTCTTTTTAACAGCAGTAGCAAGGACATTATCTTTGGAGGATTTTGGTAAATATGCCCTGCTCACTAGTCTTTTAACATTTTTAGCTAAAGGGACAGACTTTGGGACTAACTCGTTATATGTTTCCAAATCAATAACAAACAATGAGAAAACATTAGTTAGTACCTTTTACAGTTTAAAGGTACTACTACTATTTATCATATTCCCTATAGCATTAATTACCCTATGGGTATTAAAAATTGTGGATCCAATAATAGTTACTGTATTTATGTTAGGACTGTTTGCATACTGGATAAATTTCACCTTGTACTCTCTATTTCAACGAGATGAAAACTATTTAATGTTAATTTTGGTAAATAGTGTCTTAGCAGTCATCAAAGCTACCTTTGCAGTACTAATATTTCTAAGGTTTTCTAATCCTACACTACTCTCCTCTTTTTCTATCTTTTCATTATGTGTATACCCAAGTCTGTTACTGATACCTTTTCTACCAAAAGAATTCAGAGAATTTAAATTATCCTTTCACAATGTGAAAATATTTTTCAAAGAGGCATTCCCAGCAGGGGTATCTCAAATGGTATCTGAGGGGTGGTCTGCTATAGCTAATACTATAACTTCAATGGCAAGTACTTTCACAAATGTAGGAATATACTCCTTAGCAGATAAACTATCCGCTATATTCTCCCTCATTTCCTTTAGCATTTTCACGGTACTCTTACCAAAAAATGCTCAAAGAAAAAAAGATAAACAAGAATATGACTTTAATGAAACACTACTCATATCCATTGGACTACTCCTATTAGCCTTAATAGGAGTAGTTGCCTCAAATATCCTAGTAGTACCTTTATTTGGGGAACACTTTAGAGACTCTTTACCAATACTTTACATCTTATTGTTCGCTAGTGCTTTTATGGCAATCAATACTTTCATGGAAAACTACTTTTTTGTAGAAAAAAAGACGGATAAACTCCTACCAATAGCAATAATAAGAATAATATCTTTTGTGGGATTGTCGTTACTTTGGTTACCTAAATACTCTATTACTGGCGTAGCTTATGCAAGTTTGATATCTAGTGTATCAATAACCCTTATTATATTCAGTCTTATAAAACGTACTCACAAAGAGGGGTAATACATATTTCTACCCGAATAATCGGATATATGCTGTAAGATAGTTTCTTCTTGTAGTTTCAATTTTTTTAATTCCGTGGAAGTTACTGCTTTATCCTCCAATTTAGCTCTGACCTTCTGGAGTAAGTCCGCGTCTACATCTTTTTCTGACTCGTAATAGAACAATACCCAGTCCTTTTCTTCACCAATTATTACCTTATCGGCTCTTATACCAGGTATTTGTATAATAGATCTGCCTCTTTTAGCTAATACGATCATAGGCTCTTCATAAAATACATTTGGAGTACGTCCCCTCTCGGGTTGATAATCAAGGATTTCGTAAGGACTATCTGTGTAAAACATAACAAGTGGTAACTCTACCCGGTCAATAAAAAACCTGTCCTTAGTACCTAACACGCTATCCTTCATCATTAATAATCTTGCAGGAGGGCCCGACAAGTCAGAAGGATAAACTAACTCTTTGTTGTAGTAGAGATACATCAGAGAAAATACTACTAATAAGGTAATGCTCAAGAATTTAAAAGTAATATTGTTTAACATAGGAAGTTTATTAATGACAAGATCTAAGACTCTTTCTAAGAAGAAACCGACAAGTAAAGATAAAGGAGCATAAATAGGGATTATGTACCATACCAATTTGGATTTAGCGATAGAAAAGAAAGTAAAGATAAACAAACCCCAAATAGAAACAAAGATAAGCTTATTTTTATCTACATCCTTCTTACCAAATATCTTGAACAGAATAACAGGTAGACTACCAAGTAAGGCAATAAACCAAAGTCTCATACTAACTTTAAGAACTATAAAATACCACCACCAAGGTTGTCCTTTATTCTCAATAGCCTCAGTAGCACGGGCAATAACATGATAGCCAAGATATTGGTTTATAAAAGTCATTCCAAACTCTCTATACATGGCTATATGCCAGGGCATAAATATTACAAAACTGGAAATAAATAAGACCAAGTACTTTTTAACCAAAGTTGTATTAAACTTTTGTTGTTTAGAAAGGAACAAATAAAATTCATAAATACCAATAATTGGAAAAGGTAATAGTCCAATAACCCCTTTAGTCATAACAGCAAAACCAACTGATATACCAGATAGCACCCAGTATTTTATTTTATTTTCATCTTTTGCCAAGTAATAAAGATATAAGGCTAAAGTTATAAAGAATAAACTAGTGATATCAGTCATGGCCTGACGAGAATAATACAAGAAACCTACAGTAGTTAATAAAGAAAATGAAGATATAAAACCAACTGTTTTGTTAAACAATTTCTTACCAAAGGCATACACTACAAATAAGGTTAAAAATCCAAAGATAGCAGAAGGTAATTTTGCAGCTAAGCTAGTAAAGTCTAATATTTTCATGAAACCCGCCATCATCCACATATATAAAGGGGGCTTTTCGTACCAAGGTATATTAGGCTTCCACTGCTGAGTAATATACTCATTATTAACCACCATATTCTTGGCAATCTTGGCATAAATGGATTCGTCCCAAGGTACCAAATGATTATCACCTAAACCTAAGAAAATTAGACAAAAACCTAGAATAACAAGGATTAGGGGAATAAATTTATTAGAGGATACAAACCAACTAACAAGCTTGTTTATATTATAGTCATCCCCTAGAACAGAGATACCATATGTTAAGAACAGGCATAATATTATCCAAAAGAATTCTGAGTTGTACGAATAAAAGATACCACCTATCATCCAACCTAGTACAATCGAAAACATCGCAGCAGAAAACATAAATGATTTTGTATCTCTAGCCTTGAATACCGCTCTAATAAGTACACCCAATAAAGTAAGAACGATAAAAGACCAAATAGATAATCCAATTACACCGGTCTCCGCCATCGCCTCACCCCAAATAGTGTGCGCAGGAACTCTCGTATTTAATGCAGCAGGATCCCTACCAAAAAATGTAGGAGCAATATCTGTCTGACTAAAGTGTTCAAAAAACCCACCATATCCGCCACCTAGTATTGGATACTTAGCAAATATTTGGAAAGCTCCTGTAAGAAGCATAAAGTGAGAATCAAAAGAATCCATTCGATAATGAAAATATTGTTTTATTTCCGCTCTAAATTTCGAATCTTTTATACTGTACTCTCTGAGTAAAGGCAATGTTATAAGTAATAAGGTAATAAATAAGTATTTTAAGCTCTTAAATCCAAATTTTTTAATCATGAATACTGCAGCAAAAGTTAAACCCGCTACTCCATCTATAATCCAAGAAGTTCTGGAATTTGTAAGAAATAAAGTAACGAGGATAGAAAGAGATACAAAGAGGTAGAAAAGTTTTCCTTTCCAAGCTTTTGTATAGAGTACATACATACAAGAAATAGGAAGAGTTGCCGCAAGTAAAGCCCCGTAATGATTTACATCCCAAAACGTAGCCCCTACTCTGGCAATATTACCAGGTATATTCCAAAATGCCCCAATTATCTTACCTGTAGTTGAATATAAATAGTATTGAAAATAACCAAATAACGTTAAGCCAAATACTAATAAAATATAAAACTTTAGATATTTTTCAATCTCTTGGGGGTTCTTTTTCAAAAAGGTAACTAGGTAAATAACTAGTACAACAATAGTAGTAAAGAAACTGTATAGTAATAAACTAGACTGAAGATTCTTGGAGAATATAATGGATATCCCGCGTACTAACCATAAAAGTATTACTAATAGTATGAATGGGTCTTTAAAGATACTAAGATCTTGCAGTTTCTTCTTTTTATCTGTTTTAAATAACCAGATATAAATCTTAGTAATACCTACACATACAAGTGCTAACATGAACGCTCTTATAGGCATTAAATCCCATCGAAAAAAACTGAACAACTCCTTGTGCAATAAAACAGATAAAACTAATAGTAGATATATAGCTATTTTAAAATTCTTAGAAATCAAAATATATGAAAGAACAAAGATTAAGAATATAACACCTAATTCAAAATACATTATTCTTTCTCCTTCAATAACTCGCTGTATACATCTAACGTCTGCTTTGCAGCATACTCCCATGTGTATTCTTTTTTCATTTTAGCGGGTAACACAGGCCTCTTAGCATAATACTCTTTTCTTATGGCGTCTTTTATACTCTTAACATCATCGGGTCTACAATATGTTGCAAAATCACCCAAATATTCCTTCGCCCTATCCCCTGCAGCTACCGCATTAGTACCACAAAATAAAGCATCTAAACTGGTAAGACCTGTGGTTTCAAACCAACTCGCAGAGACACCAACTTTAGCAAAGTGAAAGTAATTTGGTATTACCTCATAAGGTATTTTCTCTATATGGATTATCCAGGGATATTTCTTAAGCATTTGTTTAAAACGGAGGGTATATTCCAAATGGTTTAGAACATTATACCTACCTATAAACACTAACTTTACATCAATGTTCTCTTCTTTCCTAAACTGCTCTACAGCATAAATGATACTTAACTGATTCTTTCTAGGTTCTACTCTACCCACACAGACAATATAATCCTCAAAATGAAATGGGTTTTTATAATGGGAATGATCTAAAAACTGTTCTCCTACTCCGTTTACCACTATCTTCCATTTCTTTAACTTAACTCCATAGGTATACTCTAAATCTTTTGCCTCTAAGTTAGTTTGCACTAGTACCGCATCACTCTGCTGTAATACTTTTACATGCATATTCTTAAGACCTAAAAAGATACTATAAAGGACAGGTTTTATCTTGGATAAGTCGAACAGCGCTCTATAAAAGTTTTTGAACACATCCCGAGAAAACTGATTCCTAAACACTACTTTGGATATCCTCCTGTAATCAAAAACATAAGTATCATCAAACTTCTTAACTTCTTCTACGTTATGATGTATGGGTGACAAAACGAGGGGTTTACCATATTTTTTTGCTTCGTTAGTGTAAAAGTAGTTATCAGCGTTCCAATCTAGTTGAAAGATATGTACTAAATCGTAGTGAGACATATCCACACCAAATTCAGTTTTTATATCCACTTTTACACCAAGTTTTCTCAACTCTCTTGCAGTGTTTTCTATTTGTACAAGGTCTCCCCCACCACCATTTAGTAGACCTATTCTTCCCAACATTAATACTTTCATATTATTTAACCATTAACCTTGTATATAAGTTTACATAACTCTTAACAAATTTATCCATTGAATATTTATTCAAAATTAGATCCTTAGCACGAACCGTATTATAAGTATCATCGATAACCTGTTTATGAACAAGATCCATTTTAGTAGCCAAATCTAAATAGTTACCCTTTTCAAAATAGGTAACAGTATCTTCAGCAACCTCCTCTAGTACAGGCAAGTCAGAACTTATTACAGGTAATTCAGATACCATAGCCTCCATAAGGACTAAACCAAATCCTTCTGCAAGTGTCGGGAATAGAAATACGTCTAAAGACGAATAGTATTTAACCTTATCTTCCTCCTCAAATACACCTGTTATTATCACATTATCTTCAATTTTCAATTCAGATATTAAATCCTTAAGGTAGCTTTGCATGGTACCTCCACCAACTAACATAAGATAGAAAGGTTTATTAGTATTCAAAGGATGTTTTAAAAACTCTGCAAATGCTTTTATTGCTACATCTATACCTTTTTCTTGAGTAATACGCCCAATGTTACCAAATATAAAAGCATCCTCTGGTAACTCGTGTTTCTTTAGAATCTGTTTTCTGTATAAGGTACTAGTCTTAGCGGGTACTATAAACTGACTAATATCTAAACTATTTGGTATTACTTCAAGTTTGGAATCTAGCATACCTTCAATCATTTTCACTTTCTTCCTACTTTGTGTTAAAGCTATTTCTGCATCAGAAAAAACATTAACTATAAAGGAATAAAAAACAGTGGTGAAAAACCATATAATCCTTTTAGAAAGCTTGGGAGATTGCCATTCGGATATGGGCGTGTGAGTATGAGATATTTTTACAGGGGTTTTGGCGATAGTACCTGCAATAAGGGCATTAACTACTGCTTTAAGTTCATGTGCGTGCACAACATCAATTCGCTTCTCTCGGAGAAATCTGGATAATTCTTTTATGTATGCAATATCTATATCGGATTTTATCTTACTATTTGTATAAACATGAGCTCCATAACTTTCGTACACTTCAGAAATAGGACCCTTTAGACACCAAACGTATACGTCATGGTCATAGTCGATCATCCCACGTACTAAATCCTCGACATGCTTTTCCATCCCACCTAAAACATTTGAATTTAAAACATAAAGTATCTTCATAGATCCTCGTAAATAATCTTTAACATCTTCTTTACTTTATTCTCCCAACTGTTTATCTTTGCTACATTCTTTCTATCTGTAATCCTAACAACATCATCTTCTTTTAGAGCTTTTCTAATATTTCGGGAAAATGACTCATAATCCTTGGATATATAACAAACATCTTTGAATTCATGATAAGCAGGTAAATCTGTTACTACTACAGGTAATCCTGCTGCCAAAGAATCATGGAACTTAACAGGGAAACAACCACCCACAGTATAGTCATTTAAAACATATGGAATTATATCTACATCAAACCCTGCCATGTATTTTATCTTGTCTTTGTAAGGCCTTGCTCCTAGATAATAAACATTTCGGTGATCTCCCAAACCTAAACTACTCCAATCAGCATCTTTATCTTTTAAACCTAATGGGCCTATTACTACAAAGGAATAATCTGGATTCTCCTCTACTGCTTTTTTAAATAATTTAAAATCAAACTTATATTCATCTATAGCACCAATAAATCCTACTCTTGGTTCAGGTATATCCTTTAAATCTTTGGGTAATTGGAATTTATATTTCTTTGTATCCTTAAACATTTCATAATCACCAACGTTAGGGGTATAAAAGGTCTTCTCGTTTAGTTTTTTTATACGATCATAGATACCAGGAGCAGTAGTAAACACCAAATCGGATTTCTTTATTAAATAGTTTTCTGTTTTTATCAATCTTTCTTTTTTTGCTTTTGTATTGTATTTAGGAAAGGCTGGATAATTATCTACACAGTCATAAATCAGTTTAGTATGTTTAACAAAACGAACGTATCTGTTCACATAAGGTATTTCTACATTGTATATCCATAAAACAGTAGGTAATTTTTTATCTAAGTATTTTTTAGATAAACTTCTTAACCTCAAAACGTGTAAAAAAGATGTAATAAAGGTGAAAGGAATTAAATTCAAAGGAGTGTATACAATGGATTTCTTTGTTATTTTCTTAACCTGTGTAATAACTCTGTTCCAAGACCAGTTACCACGTAATAAATGACGAAGAAACACAAAGCCAGTATTTATTGGGGGATCAACAAAAATGACATTATGACCTGCATCCATAAGTCTACTCATAACGTGTTTTTTATTTGTCCAATTCTCAAAATCCCAAAGCTGGTTGGATAAGCAGATAATATTTAGTTTTTGATCCTTGTTAACATCCATTTATGTATAGTATATCGTAATAAATGACTATAAGCACTTGGGGCAAGCTTGAGATAGCAAACCTATCTTAACTAGTACTCTACGAAGATTAAACATAAACTCAGAATCCTTTAAAGACCATAACCATGAAGTATTTGAATAACCTAAATCATACGCTGCATGCCATATACCATCGAAAAATATTAGCCCGTACACTTGAACTAAGATTGAAAATACTACCAGTGCATAAAAAATCTTTCGATACATAGTAAAGTATTTAGACACTAGAAAAGGAATAAGAAGCAGTATAAGAAAGGGGATCACATCCCCTGCCATACGATAACCAAATCCATAACCACCATACCAATGCTTCCAAAATCCCATGATGAATGTGTGACCTAATACAATAAGTCCGAAGAATAAATAGGTTAAATTTGGAGATAATACTTTTTTGGAAAAAAGGATATCTTTGATAGACAAATACAACCCCACAAGAGAAAAAATAATTACGGGGGAATAAACTAGTATCCCTTTGCTTGGGGATAACCAAATACCAAGGAAACCTTCTGGGAAGTGAGATAACCAACTGTTAAAAGCTTGAGCAACATAACCTTGATTAGAGAGGTCAGTATAAAACACCTTGTTGTACCAAAAGAAAAAAAGCATTGGAAGAATGATCCCTAGTACAAAGGATAAACATCGAATAAAAAATTCTTTATTAAATCCTATCTTTTTTACATCCATAAAAGGATAAAACATTATAGGTAGAATGGATGTGGGTC
>Ga0172368_10003947_pt1 | contig 17528 bp, 29 predicted proteins | sample Lak11m_FD_114540 | JGI IMG/M metagenome (GOLD analysis project Ga0172368, IMG submission 114540) | Freshwater microbial communities from Kabuno Bay, South-Kivu, Congo - kab_022012_11m | ecosystem: Environmental > Aquatic > Freshwater > Lake | place: Democratic Republic of the Congo: South-Kivu...
CAAAAGATAAAAATGGCAACACAGCCCTCGCCTTTGCAGCCCATTACGGCCATACAGACATTGTCAAATATTTAATTGAAAATGGAGCAGACATAAATGCAAAAAATAAATATAGCGACACAGCCCTCGCCTTAGCAGCCAATTACGGTCATACAGACATTGTCAAATTATTAATTGAAAAGGGAGCAGATATAAATGCAAAAAATAATTATGGTAGCACAGCCCTCACCTTTGCAGCCAAATATGGCCGTACAGACATTGTCGAATTATTAATTGAAAAGGGAGCAGATATAAATGCAAAAAATAATGATGGCGACACAGCCCTAATTTGGGCAGCCCGTTACGGCTATACAGCCATTGTCGAATATTTAATTGAAAAGGGAGCAGACATAAATGCAAAAAATAATTATGGTAGAACAGCCCTCACCTATGCAGCCCTTAACGGCCATACAGACATTGTCAAATTATTAAAACAAGCTGGAGCTAAAGAGTAAAAAATTCTAAATTTTTTTATATTTATATAAAAAATGGAAATGAAAATAACCAAAGAAATAATTAGAAAAATGATAAACGAAGAGATACAAAGAAAACTTAATGAAAATTCTCTAGTTTTATCAAAAGAACAAGAGGAAAAAATTAAAAAGTATTTTTTCAGATTTATAAAAATGGCTAATGAAAAAGATTTGCGAAATGCTTTATCGATTATTACTACTGATTCAAGAAATTCATTAGATATAAAAAGTATTATTCAAATAATCTTTAAAGTTAGTCCCCATTTAGATTTAATAGATATTATAGAAGTATAAATTAAAGGAGAAAAAAATGGCAATCTTAAACCCCGCCTACCAGATAGTGGATGCAGTATTAACTAAAAAAGGAAGAGAACTTCTTGCTGCAAATGATCCAAATTTCAAAATTACCAAATTTGCTGTAGCAGATGATGAAGTAGATTACAATCTTTGGGATACTTCACAAGCAGCCTCTTCAGATTATGGTATAAAAATTAGAAATATGCCTTTGTTTGAAGCAACTACAGATGGGGATGTAGCTTTAAGATATAAACTAATAACACTTCCTAAAGGATCTACTTTAATGCCAACAATAGAAGTTGGTGCTGCAACTCAAAATGTAGTGGCTGAAGCTTCGATTAATTTTGCCCCAACCATTAAAAATTACTCGGGTGATCAAACTTCCTTTACCTATACCGCAATCTTAAGAAATGGATCTTTGGGTGACCTTACAGTTACCGCTGGCGCAGAAGCAATCACAAGTATCCCAGCAAATGTGGCAAGTGCAAATTCAAAAGTAGCAGTAGGAAAAGCGTTTTCATTTACAGCATATAGCAAAGCTACTCTTGAAACCAAAGACAATTTACAAACAGTAATAGATATATATGGAAATAATGTTGGGGGTGAAGGAAGTATATATCTAACACTTTTAACTACGCCTGCTACTTCTCCATCAAATTCACCTAACAATTAAAAAAGGAAATAAATATGGCAACTACAAATACAATTAAAACAGTAGGACCAGATAGAACAATTCAAAGAGATAATGCTTCTCTATCAAGTTACATCTATAAGCGATTTAATGTTGCTGATGATATCGTAGTTTCAGATAATGATGTAATTGAAGGAATATTTTGGGGAGCAAGTTCATTAACTGGTATACGAACCAATACAAGCGGAGTTATAGATAATCAATACTATGTTAGAGTTACAGGTTCAATTGTGGCAAGTGGGGCAACAGATTTATATGTTACCCAATTTGGAGCAGTATCTGGAGCAAATGTTGATACATCTTCTACTGTGGTTTATGATCAGTATACAAATTTCTTTATGGGAGGAATGGGAACTGCTTCCGCCAATTTCTATTTTTCTGAAACTGCTGGAGCTTCTTCAAGTGCTGTTTCTGGTTTTATGGCTATTTCATACTTCAGAGAAAATTTTGGGGATAAACTTGAAGCTGGAACTTGGCAAATTGATATAGCTGATCAATTAGACCATACAATTACAAGCTCTTTTATAGATGGTACAGCATTTGTTACAAATAGTACAGCTGTCAGAGCAAGTGCAAGAGGAGATTGGGATTATGTTTATAGTGGATCAGGAATTCGAACAAGTGTACCAGCTACTAAAAATGGAACAAAGATATACGGATTAGTCTTTTACAATTGTGGAACTATAATCCTAAATGCTGCAGAAACAAGAGTTGGTACTCAATCTTTAGTTGCGGGACAAAGAAGTTGGGATTTTACTGATAGAATTTACGCATTAAAAGGTAAAGGAGTAACAAACTTAAAAAGTACAAAGTATTTCTGTAGATTAACAAACAGAGAATTCAATTATTCTACCAATCCTACATTTTTTGATCCTACAGATGGTGAAATTATCCAGACTTCTTTTGTCAATGACCCTCATACATATGCTACTACTATTGGATTATACAACGATGCAAATGATTTGTTAGCCGTAGCAAAGATCGAAACTCCAATAGAGAAAACATTTGATAAAGAATCAATTATTTCGGTTCGTCTTGATTACTAAAAATTTTTAACAAATTAATTTGGATATTTCATTTATTTTTATTATATTTATATAAAGAGGAATAAAAGTATGATATTTTTCTGTATATAATCCAAGAACATAGAAATTTACAGCTAAACTAAATTCAAAATCAAACATCTATAAAAAAGGATATAAAACTCTATGGAAAAAATGTCAGACATGTTAGATAGAATCCTAACACAAGAGTCAAGAAAAGGTGGTGAAGCTGGGGATCCAGTAGGTGGAAAACTAAATGAAAAAGCTTGGTATTATTTATATGGAGATATTCCAGCAACCCTTATAGCAAAATTCCCTAAGAATAAACAACTTCGGAAATCTCTTAAAAAAGGAACAATCTGGTCAGCTAAAAAAATTGGAGAAAACACAAAACTTGAACACCCAGTAACTATTTTCAATTTCAAATTTTTCGATAAAAAGACAGGAAAAGTTACAGAACTTGATACCCAATCATTCTTAAGTAAAGATGTTAAGAAATTTCTCCAAAATTTACTTTCTTTAAGTAGATATGCAGCTGTTCAAAAAAAGGAAATTCCAGATTCTATTGAAAAACAGAAAAGAGAAACAATGAAAAATCTAAAAGGATAAAAATCATATTTGTATATATATAAAAATATAGAGCAATCAACCCAATATGAATGGTATGGGGGAGCGCAGATCTCTTTCTCACAAGTTGATTCTGGTGCCCTTTTTTATATGGCTCCATCAGGAACCGATATACAAAACTATCCATCTGAAAGCACCTGGAATTCCATAAAAAACCAATTCTATTCAGGATATAGAATTTATTACCCATATCAAGTGATAAATGGATTCTTCCCGGAACATATGTGTAGAATTATCTATCTTCCTTATTTTCATAAGGGCGATGAAATCATGAAGAATTCTATCAATTTTACTGATCACTATTATACTACCTCGTTAAGAGATGATGGAAGCGGAAATTTATACAATTCAAGTTACCCAGGTATGGTAGTGGGTAATTTCTTCTATGAAGCTGGTGTTGGAGTTCTTTGGGCTACTGAAGATGATAAATACAAATATTTCTGTAGCCATAGCCATAATTATGATTTTTATGTTCAAACAAGAAACAAGATTATTACAAACGAATATATTTGTAAAATAGGAAGAAATGAATTCAATTTTTCACAAAATCCTACTTCAATTAATAATGCAGGAAATAGATATTTAGGATTGGGACAATATACCAACTTCCTAAAGTTTTATCTTGCCCACTCAGGTTCTCTTTGGGAAAGAAGCAAAATCAAAGATTTATCAGGAAATGTAGATCCATCCGGGGCTTTATATAAAACTGCTCCTTCTGGAAATCATAGCACCGATACATTGATTGATTATGGAATTTACTTTGATAATGCTACAAAGAATACAGCTTATAGTGCAAGCCCACATTTTATAGATTTTCATAGTGGAAGTCAAGGATATATTTTCTTTTCAGATTTAAGACCCACTTTAACTACTAAAACCTTTGATGTTTTTCAAATTGTTGATGGGAATAACATTGTAAGTTTTGGATTAACATCGTCAGGTGTATTTACAGGTTCATATTTGCGATTAAAAAATGAAACTGGAGAATTTGCTGTTTCTTGCAGTATTACTCATTCTCATGTTAAACAAATATACGGTCTTTTAGAAAAGCATGATAATGGTCATGTATATGCAAATATAACAACAGTTAGTTCATCTAACGCATATGTTTCAATGTCGGCAAGTTCTATAGTTACAAATTGTTGGCCATCATTTTCTATAAATGCATATCCTAAATTCTATGCTGGTGCTTCAAATTTACTTCCTGGATATAGAGGAACTGTAGCGCAAACTAAATTATTCAATTATCCTCTTCAATTTGCTCCCACACAAGGAGAATTTACAAGAGCATTTCAAGAAGAAAATGTTACAGGATCGTCAATCTTAAGAATTTCTTATGATAGTTATCAGTATAAATATGATCCAATGCCTGTTTATGTTTCAGAACTTGGCTTATACAATGATAGAGGAGATTTAATAGCAAATGTTAAACCTGGAAGACCTATTCGAAATGATCCAGATATAGATTTAGTATTTCGAGTAAGTTTAGATATTTTTAGTTAAAACATTAAAAAATAGGAGATAAAAATGGAAATTAGAAACATAATTAAACAGGAAGTTAAAAAAATGTTACAAGAAAATGTTCAATTAAACGAAAAAAATAATTTTATCATTCAAAACAAAAAATAATAATCGGACTCTTTCAGAATTAGATTATAATGGAAGAAAAAGAATTGCTTATGTCAATAAAGAAAAAACAGAATATATAATGTCTGTTTCAAATTCTGCTGGTGATCCTATAGAAATACCAAGAATAACAGAAGAAATAGATGGTGAAAATGTTAAATTTGTAAAATTTCTGTAAATGAAAAAGGAAAAATGACTTACCAACCACCAGAAATAATTGAAAAAGAAGAATTAGAAATTTATCTATTTAGTGACGAACCAGATCCTTGGGGATGTGGACCTTAAAAAATCACCGATTTTTATTTGGGTAATTCAAATTTTTTCTATATATATACATATATATTAAGAAAAACAATCAAAATAAAAGAGGAATTTAAAATAACAGAAAAAGAACTTAGAGAAAAAGGAATAGTTAAAGTATCCTTTTCTTCTTTAGAAGCAAAAGCAGATAGAAAAACTATAAAACTTCTATTAGAAAAAGAACCTACATGCAATAAAGAAGATGCTTTAAATGGATAAAAGAAATAAATGAAATTTTACAAAATATAGAACTTTGGTGGGAAAGAGAATGGAAATGTTGGTGTTACCAAAACAAAACAGGAGTAAATTGGAATCCTTTTGACGATGATATTCTTCTAAGTATAGATGATATGAATGATAATGATAGAAAGAATTTAAAAAAGACGATAGAAGAAATTAAGAAACTGTTTATAGAAATTTGGAAACCGCAATATGGTGTTACTGGGAACGAAAATGATATAAAAATTTCTGTAATAGATAAAAATCAAAGGGAAGATTATATCAATCAACACCCAGGAGAATTCTAAAAGAGATATAAAAGTATGAAAGTATGAAGTACCAGAAATAATTGATTTTTTATTAAATTTATATATAAGAAAAAGAACCTACATGCAATAAAGAAGATGCTTTAAAATGGATAAAAGAAATAATTGATTTTTTATTTGGATATTTCATTTGTTTTTATTAAATTTATATATAAAAAATAAAAAGAAAAGGTATATAAAAATGAAATCAGAGTTAAAAATTAATTTAGGTTCTTCCAAAAATGAAGCAGATATTAGGTATGCTTGGATCAATGAAATTCGTCAAGGATTAAAAAATCAGAAAATTGAAACTTTGGTAGATTCAAGAGTTAGAAGTGATGGATACATTTATTCTTTAGATAACTCTATTAGAATCCTAATTGAATCTAAACAGAAAATTGAATTAACCAAAGATACAGTAAATGTTGTTTTAATACAAGCACTTTACTATGTTAAAGAACTTTTAAATAAGAAAGCTGAATTACCTACTTGTATTTTTATTTGTGATAAAAATAAATGTTTTGTTTATTCTATAAGCATTTTTTCTAAATACTTACAAAGAGAAATAAAAGGTCCTGCAAGTTCGGCTGGTATAAATAACCCTGATTTACGAAAGGAAATGTTAGATGATGAAAACATATCGATTTTTCCCTTTATTCTTGATAATTATTTGGACGAAAACAGTATAATTGAAAAAATAGTCGATGTAAGTAGTAAGTATAACTATAAAGTAAAAATAACACCTGAAAATATACTTTATCCTTTTCGTTATTTCATCAAATTTGTTTTACAGGAGCACATACAAAAGAAATTATCAGCTGAAGATAAAGTATCAATTTTTACAGATCTTATCACAAATTATGGGAGAGGAAATTATCATTTGAATCCAAATAATAACAATATTTTACGAGTTAACGGCCATGGTGATTTAGCAATTAATGGAACTTTAGCTAAAGGATTTTTTAATCAGTATAGTTCGGAATATACAGCGGAAGAAGTAGATAAGTTAAATGCTACTTCAGATAGATTAATAGAAGAAGTTTCGCGAAGACATAAAGGTGAATTCTATACACCAACAGAATGGGTAAATGAAGCACATGGTATGATTGAAAATGCTCTTGGTAAAGATTGGAAAGAAAAGTATGTCGTTTGGGATCCAGCTTGGGGTACAGGAAATTTAACAAGAGACTATAAATTCAAAGAACTCTACTGTTCTACTCTAAATAATTGTGATATTCTTACAGGAGCAAAGTATAATAATGAAGCAGTTAAATTTCAATATGATTTTCTAAATGATGATGTGGATATGCTTGAAGAAGGATTTGATGATTCTTTATTTGATGATTATGTAAATTGGAAATTACCTTTAGGACTTTTGAAAGCATTTAAAGAAAATAAAAAGATACTAATTGTTATAAATCCCCCATATTCAGCTGCTAACAATATGAAAATAAAAAAAGTAGGGAAAAATACTGGTTCAGTTTCTTCTAAAGTTCAAGAAATTATGAGAAAAGAAATTGGAGGAACAATGAGTAAGCAGTTATATATCCAATTTCTTTATAGAATAATAAAAATGAAAGAATTTTTTAAACTTGATAATTTAGTATTAGCAATGTTTTCCCCCACAAATCATTTTGAAAATATATCGTTTCTGAAAATACAAGATAGACTTTTTAAACATTTTAAAATAGAAACAGGAATGTTTTTTAACGCAGGTCATTTTTCGGATACTTCTTCTGCTTGGGGAATATCATTTGTAATTTATAACTCCAGCAATGAAAATAAAAAAAAATGTGTTTTGCAAATCAAAGATAAAAATAAAGAAACTGATGAAATAGAAATTATTGGAACAAAGAATTTCATAAGAAGTAATAAAGAAGGATTGAAATTCTGGTTAAAAAGAAGAAGTGTTTATGAATCAAAAGAAAAGGAAAAAGGTTTTGCAATAGAGATTATTACTCCAAAATCCATTCCTTGGCCTTCTAAAAGGTTAAAAAAGAATTTCTTAGGTGGTCATGCTTATGGCGGAAGTGATTTACTATACTATAAGATATATACAAAAATAGTTACAAACGACAATCGAAACACCCCTATTACTCCTCAAAATTTCATGGATTGTATTGCTTCCGCTTCCGCAAGATGGCTCACCAAAGAAACTTGGATAAACTATAAAGCAGAACTTCTTGGACCTAATACAAATCATCCAGATTATGATCAATGGAATAGAGATTGTATTATCTATTCTTTAACAAATTATCAAGCTTCTTTTAGAGGAATAGAACATGAAGATAAAAAATATGATATAAAGAATGAATTTTTCTGGATGCCTATAAATGAAATTCAAGAAATAACAAACAAAACAAATCATCAAATTTATCGAGATACTATTGACGATCATGAAAGATTTGTATATAAAAAATTACAAGAAATAAAAGATACTCTATCACCAGATGCTTTAGAAATTCTTGAAATGATGAATGATTTAACAAGAAAAAGTTTTACATATAGAACAGAAAATTTTTGTAATGATTATCCCAATTATTATTTACAAGCTTGGGATGCTGGATGGTATCAAATAAAATTTGTATTAGAAAAATTTCTACCCAATGAACTAAAAACTTTTTATATAAAGTTTAAAGATTTTTCAGAAAGATTATCAGAAGAATCTAAAAAGTTTGGATTTTTAGAAGAGTAGATTTTCATAACACATACAAAAGCTATAGAAATCTGACATTCCTTAAAAAATTTGGAAATGTCAGATTTTTTTTATATATTATAAAGTATAAAAAATTTACTGGAGGAAAATTAAATGCGTGTTTTAGGTCTTGATGTTTCTACTTCCACTATCGGTATTTGCATAATAGATCACATAGTAGAAAATGATATATATAAAAAAAATATGGTTCTTGGAACATATTTAGATTTACATAAAGATGAAGATAAGAAAAATCCAAGAGATAGAATTGACAAAGCATTGATAGCAATTTCTGAATTTCGAAACCTTTTAACTAATTATGGACCAATAGATTCTATTAACATAGAAGATTGTTTACAAAGTTTTAGACCTGGTGGGTCTAATGCTAAATCAACTAACACATTAATGATGTTTAATGGGATTATTCAATTTGCTATTTTCTTAATATTTAAGAAAAAACCTCATATGATTCATCCCACTTCTGCCAGAAAAAAAGCATGGGAACAAACATTTAAAGGAAGTGGGGAAACTAAAAAATTAATTATGAAAGAAGTTTGGAAAAAATATCCTCAGTTATTTGATAATTTTCCCACCAAACCAAGAGTGGGAGGTTATGTAGATCAGATATATGATATGTGTGATGCTGTTACGTTAGCATTATGCATTCCTAATGTTAAAATTATGAAAAAGTAGTTTTTCTTAAAATGGAGGTTTCATTCTAGAAATGAACTCATCTATACTTCTTACTTTACTTACACAAAAACTTGGAGCTCCCCGTTCTTTAGGAAAAGGAGAATATGAATTTTTCTGCCCAAATTGCCATCATCATAAGAAAAAATTACAAGTAAATCTGCAACATAGTTTATTTCATTGTTGGGTATGTGAATATAAAGCTAAATCTGCATATTCTTTTTTTAAAAAATTTTTTCCAGATTGTTTACATCACTTTAAAAACGAAAAAAATTCTCTAAAGTTTACAGAAATAGATTATGGTTATAATGAACAAGAAAATGAAAAATATGACGATGGAATTCTTAAACTCCCACCTGAATATACTCCCCTATTTGACAATTCAAACGCAAATACCCAAGCCCTTAGATATCTTAAAAATAGAGGTATAGAAAATGGCTCTATAAAAAAATATCAAATTGGTTTTTGTGAAAATGGAAAATATCGAAATAGAATAATTATCCCCTCTTTTGATAAAAATAACAAACTAAATTACTTTATTGCCAGAACAATTGAAAAAGAAAATCACAAACGATATGATAACCCTCCTATAGATCACGTTTCAATTATTCCTTTAGAATCTACTATTGATTGGACTTACAAGATTACTGTCTGTGAAGGAATGTTTGACGCTATCAGAATTGATCATAACAGCATTCCGCTTTTAGGAAAAAATATAGACTTTAACTGGTTATTGTTTCAAAAGTTAAAAGAAAGTAAAGTCGATGTATATTTGGCTTTGGATAATGATATGGCTGGAATTAAAGCAATGATAAAAATATCTAGAACTTTTCTTGAATATGGAATGAACTGTTACTATGTAGATATATCTCCATATCATGATCCAGCAGAAATTCCTAAACGAGAATTTTTATTAAAAAAGAGGGATGCTAAATTGATAGATGAAATGTGGTTAATGCAAAAGGAAATTTCATTACTTTAAAAAATAAGAAGGAGAAGAAGAAAAATGAAAAAATTATTAATTGTTATTTTTAGTTTACTATTTTTAACAGGATTACTATTTACTTCTTGTAAAAAAATATCCCCAACACTTCAAATTTCAGAAAATGAACAAGTTTCATCGCCATTAGAATTTTTTAAACTTGATAATGAATACTTTGTATCTTTTGGATATAAAGGTATGGTTTCATTACGTCAAATTCGAATAGACTTAGTTAGAAAAGATCTTTATGTGATAGATTATACCGGATGTTATAGTTTTTTTATCAATTCAAATGAATACGTTCAAATTTTAAATTTTTTAAGAGAAAATTCTATTCTAAAAAGTAATTAAAAAAAGGAAGAAGAAAAATGAAAAAATCATTAATTGTTATTTTTAGTTTACTATTTTTAATAGGATTACTATTTACTTCTTGTAAAAAATGTGAACAAGAACTCACAATTGAAACTTATAAGGTAGAATTTGTAAAACATAGAGATGAAACCCAAGTTATTTTCAAAGAAGGAATAGTAATTTTAGAAAATGTTCAATTTGTAATTTTCAACCCATCATATTCAAATAGTGAGGTTAAAATTATTCCAAAAATTTCGAATAATAAACGAATCGAAACCATATTTTGGATAAGTGCGGATGAATATAAACAAGTTAAAGATTACTATAAAAATCAAGCAAATAATTTAAAAAATTAGAAATTAGCAAAAGGAGGAAAAATGGAAACAGAAGTAGGAAATGTAAAAATTTTTAAAGTGGCAAATGATATATTTGTAGAATTTGCTCACAGAGGATTTGTAAGTTTAAGAAACATTGAATTTCGAAAGAAAAAAGATGGACTTGGTTACCATGTTAATCAAGCTGGATTTTTAGTTGTTGATAATGATGACTATAAAGACTTTATTACTTTAATGACTAAATTTTCAGAATATGAGGACAATTAAAAAATAAGGGAGGAAAAATGATACCAACAATACCAAAGCCAAGAATAGTTAGATTTACAGAAAAAGATGGAACTATATTTATACTTTTTAGTGATGGAGCAATTTTTAATCTAAAAGATATCACAATTGTTATAACACCACCCATGAATAATTTCCCAAATAAATTAATACGATGTTATTCATCTAAAGGAAATTATCAAGTTTTAACAGACGAAGAACACAAACAAATAATCGAATATATCGGATTTAAAACAGAATAAAATTTCTAAAAAGGGAGGAAACATTTGAAATTTGCTCATATTGCTGATATACACATACGAAACTCTTCGAGATTTTCAGAATATAGAGAAGTTTTCAACAAGCTTTATATATCATTAAAAAATGACAGTATAGATATCATTTTTATCGTTGGTGATCTTTTTCATTCGAAAACAAGATTATCTCCCGAATCTATTCGCTTAGCTGTAGAATTTCTAAATGAATTATCATCTATTGCTAAAGTTATTATCATTCCAGGAAATCATGACATTAATTTATCTAATGTTGAAAGACTTGATGCTATTACTCCACTTATAGAAGCAATGGAACAGAAAATTCTTTCATTTAATGAAGATATAAATATATATAAAAATGATTATCGAATTTTCTATTTACGAAATTCTGGTAATTATAAACTATATATAACATCTGATAGATTCTATACAGTAGGTCACTATGGTTTAATAGATCAAGACAAATGGATAGATGTAAATAATAAAAATGAAATTGCTTTATATCATGGAATTATCGAAGGAAGTCGAAATGATGTAGGATATCTGTTCAAAGATGATGGAATACAGGTTTCTAGATTTAAGAATCACAAAGTAGTTATGTTAGGGGATATTCATAAAGCTCAATCATTTGATAGTAATGTCTATTTTCCTGGTTCTTTAATTACGCAAAACTTTGGGGAATGTATAGAAAAGGGTTACTTAATCTGGGATTTGAAAGATGATCTAAAAATCAATTCTGTAGATTTTCAGCAGATTAAAAATGATTATGCTTTTTATACTATCATGGTTAAAGAAGATGGGTCATTTCCTACTTGTTCTGAAATTCCCAATAAAGCCATTGTTAGAGTCTTTGTTAAAAAAGATAGAATTACTCCATTTGAAGAAGGAGAATTAAGAAAGAGAATAACCGATAAATTTCATCCTTCTGAAATTCGAAATGTTCAAGCCATAGGTGAAACTGGCCAAATCAAGTCTTTCAATGAAGTAAATGTTTCAATAGACAGTGAAGATATTAATGATGTAGGAACCCAAGAAAAATATATCAATGATTTCTTTAAAGATAAAACAGATTCCTTTACTATTAAAAAAATACTTGATTTGCACAATGATGTTCGAACGAAACTCCCAATGGAAGAAATAATGGTTAGAAATACAGAATGGAACATAAATGAAGTGGAAATTCATAACATAGGTTGTTTTAAAGAAGGAAACAGAATTAATTTCGATAAGATGAAAGGAATCATAGGAATAATTGCCCCAAATAAATCTGGTAAAACTACTTTAATCGATGCTATCAATTTTGCTCTTTTCAAAACTACTCCTCATTCGTCAATGAATATCGGTGATGTAATAAACAGTAGAAAAAATGTAGGAAGAGCGGAAGTCATTATTTCTATCAACGATAGGAAATATAGAATAGATAGAACAATAAAAAGATGGTCAAATCCTGGCAAACCTGATGGATTTTCAGCTTCTATTAATTTTGAACAGATAGACAATTTTGGAAACAGAATTGAAGATTTAAGAGGTGATCTAAAGTGGGATACTGATAAAGAAATTCGCAAACTTTTAGGTACTTATGAAGATTTCAAATTAACATCTTATAGCCAACAAAACCAAAACTTGGATTTCATAGATGATGTAAGAGGGACAGAAAGGAAAAAAATACTAACACGATTTTTAAATTTGGATATCTGTTTAAAACTTGGAGAAATTGCGAAAAAAGAATTTGACTTAATTAAAAGTAAATTACATGGCGAAGATGTTAAACAGTTAGAAATGTTAGTAGATACATTAACAGATGAAATTGAAGAAATTGATAAAAATGTAGAATTTCAAAGAGAACGAACAAGTAAGTTAAAAACAGCACATACAGAAATTATTGAAAAAATTATCACAATCAAATCTTCATTAGGGGAAGAAAAATTCAATTTCAAAAGTAAAAACGAACTTACAAAGAAACTTAAACGAATAGAAACAGATATATCAAAGAAAAATGATGAAATACAAAGCATAGAAAAAGAATTATCAGTTCTGATAGATATACGAGATACAAGAAATGAAATCAAAGGAAAAATTTCAGAAAAAGAAGATGATCTAAAAAAGAAGAAAGAATTACAAGAAAGAGAAACAAATTACAAAGGTAAACTTGAACAATTAAATCGAGAACTAAAAAATAATTGTAGGCAAACTGAAATTTTCAAAGATCAAAATTGGTGCAGAAATGAAAAATGTATTTTCTTAAAAGATGCATTAAAAGCTGAAGAGTCAATTCCTAAATTTAACGAAATAATAGAGAAAGTTCAAGCTTTAATCTTAACAATCCAAACAGACTTAATCAAGTATACTTCTATTGACAAAGAAATTAAAACGCTAAATTTAGAAATTACTGAAATTGAAAAATTAATAGTTCGTAAAAAATTCTTGGAAGAAAAAATTATAACAATTAAAGAAATTATCGATAAACTAAACGAAGAATATAAAGAAACAGAAAAAGAGCTAAATGATCTTAAAAATAAAGAAGAACTTATTAAAGAAAAACAGAAAATGGAAGAAGTTCTTAATAGCAATATAGAATTAAAAACACAAATTGAAAATCGACTTAGTGTACAAGAAAAACTTCTAAATGATTTACTTCTTGATAAAAGAGAAAAGGAAACTAGAAAATCAATTACCATTGAAAACATTTCCAAACTTAAACAGTATAGTGAAGATTACAAGATATACGAATTCTACTTAGATGCAATGGCTGTATCTGGTATCCCTTTACAAGTTATTCGAAAAACATTACCCATTATTAATGCCGAAATAAGCAACATTCTATTTCCTGTCGATTTTACAATTAAGTTGCAAATGGATGAAAATGATAAAGAAATAGAAATGATAATTAGCGATAATCATTCATCCAGAAAATTAGAATCGGCTTCAGGAATGGAAAAAATGGTTTCAAGTTTAGCAATTCGAGTAGCTCTTTCATCTATTAGTTCTCTACCTACAAGTGATATCTTATTCATAGATGAAGGCTTTGGGGTGCTTGATACAGATCACATAGGATCAATAGGCAAACTTTTGGAACATCTTAAGTCAATTTACAAAACGATTGTAATCATAAGTCATATAGATGCAATTTTAGATGTCTGTGATCATCATATAGGAATTGAAAAAGATAACGAAGAAAATTCAATGTTAGTTATGCCAAATTGAAAGGGGAAAAATGAGATTAAAAACAACAATGAAAACATTGATAGTTAACAATGAAATTCTAAAGAAGGAAGAATGGAATTTTTTAAGAAAAAATATCCAGCACTTTGTGCTTTAGCTTATATGAATTTTTTAAATAATGAAAATTTATTTTCTGGAATAAAAAATGAAGAAATTACTATAGTAAGAGAATTCAAGAATTTTTAAAAGAAGATCCATATGTAATTAAAGATAAGAAAAGATTTTTAAAAAACATTAAACAATAGATAAAATTCTAACAGATGAAGGGAGAAAGTTGCTATGAGACTTAAAACAAAAATGAAAAGATTAACTATTGATCCACCAGAAGAACCTAAAATTTGGAAATTGAGATATTTAGAAATGGTAGACTACCCTACATATATACCCAATTTTAGATATAAATATATAACAACAAATTCAAGTAGTACAAATTTCATCCCAGATTTAACTTATATCAGATATCCAGAATTTAAAAAAGAAGAGGAGGTTTAAAACATATGAATTATCAAAAGAAAAGAAATACTTATAAAACTACAGAAGTAGTAAAAGAAAAATTTACAAGTTTTAAATTTGATATTCCTACTCAAGAACAGATAGAAATATTTACAAACAATTTAATAGAACAATGGAAAACATTTGAACCACATGAAACAATTGGGGAATTTCCAAAATATATCTTAAATTTGAAACCTAAATTGCTTTCAAATAAACAATTTAAGAAAAAACATTAAATTTCTTAGAAATAAATTTGGATAATTCATTTATTCTTATTAAATTTATATATAAGAAGAATAATCTAAAAAAAAGGTTCCGAAAATGAAAAAAACCTATTTACCTTTACCAAAATCAAATTGCAATCTTACTTCTGTAAGGTGTGGTTCTAAATTTGATAATTCTACATGGCATTTTAAATTTGATAACCCCACTAAAGAACAAATTCAAGAAACAACTAAAGCAATGTCTGAACGATTTAAAAAAGATGAGAAAATTAATCATTTAGGCAATTTCCCCAAAACAAAACTTTCAGCTAAAAATTATCAAAGGTTTGATAAAGATAGAGATATAAATTAATGGAGGAAATGAAACGATACTTGTCCCAAAAGGTAAAATTGTAAGAATTTTATGTAAAAAATGTAATCGAGAATTTTACTATACAAATGAAATAACTTTTTTTATTTCTATTATGAATAATCTTGATAGTACGCATTACTATTGTAAAGAATGTGGATCAGAAAATTTAGAAATTATGTACATTATCGAAGAACTTAAAGATTTTAATAAAGAATTATCTGTAAAAAAATCAAGAATTACAAAAGTAGGAATATAAAAAGATGAGGACTTTTTTCATCTTTTAGTCTTTCTTTGTTATCTATTTGTTTTCTACATATTTATTTATCTAACGGATTCTATCTTTATAAATTTTCTTGTTTTTGTTGTACTTTTACTGGTTTGTAAATTTACTAAATGGGTTGTTTCATTCTTTTAAAAAAGGAGAATAAAATGAAGTATTCAACTATTTTTCTTATTATGAATTTATCTGTTATGATTATCGGGCAATTTTTAATTATATTTAAAGAAATTAATAAAACCTTACCTATAGATTCCCTTCTTTTAATTTTTGCAATTGTTTTCCCTATACAAATTATTTGCATCATTTTACAATCACATTTTCTTAGAAAAGAAAAAATAGAAAGGATTAAGAAATGTCAATTTACTGACAAATAGAAAAGGCTGAATATGTTAAAAACTATAAAATAAAAATTTATTTTGCTAACGGAACAAATGGCATAGCAAATTTTGAAAAATTTTCTGAAAGAACTGATATATTTAAAGCCTTTAATGATATCGAATATTTTAAACAGTTTAAAGTGATAAATGAAACACTTTGCTGGCCTGGTGCTGTTGATATAGCACCTGAAACCTTATATATGATGGTACACACCCCCATTTTTAGCAGATAAAGACAAAATTTCAATTCAAGAATTTGAAAAGATAATCAAAGGAACCTTAGATGGAAGAATCTATTGTTTTCAATGCAGATTTTGTGAAACATTTGAAAACATGTCAAAAGAACTTTTAGCTTGGGCAGTTATAGGGGAATGTCATTACAATCCTCCTATTTCTATGTATGATGAAGTAAATGTTACAACTTGGTTTCCAGAAGTTTGTACAAAAGAATGGTGTTCAAAAGGAGAAAAATAAAATAGATTTTCAATCAAATATTGATTTAAAGATAGAAGGAGTAGATAAAAAATGAAAACGATTATATTGCAATATTCTTATGTATTTTATCAATGTTATCTTATCCTGATTTGAAAAAATTACTCAATAGTGACGAACTATTAAATGCTACAACGATTTTAATTTTCTGTTCGATTATTTTACATGCTTTATATACTATTGCTTTTAGAATTAAAGAAATTAAAAGAAGAATTAAAAATAGATAGGAGAGAAAATGGGAAAACAAACAGTAAAAATTGAAAAAATGAATAATAACCTTTTTAAAATTTCAAGCTTACTAATTCCAAATACTAATCTAACATTAGAAGAATCCGGAAAGATAATAGAACAATTTCCACCATTGTTAGTGAATTTTAATCATAGACAATGTGTAGAATGCTCATCTGAATTTAAAAGATTACAAAAATGGACTAAAAAGAACTTTAAGAAATATGTAGAAAATGAAAAAATGAAAGAAAAAGAAAAGTATGAAACTTTAAATGTTCCCAAAAATATAAAAATTTGTATAAGTCAAGACAAAGATAATATATATATCAAAAGTTTGAAATTACCAGACATTTGGCTTATAGTTTACTTAGATAAACAAAAAGTGGGAGATTACTTCGATTTCTTTTTTAACTTTGACTATGAAAGTTCTAAGAGATATATTGAAAAAGAAAGATTCTATGAATTTGCTCGTTTGATTAATTGGGTTAAAAGAAATACTAAAAAACTAAATGATTTTGCCGCCAAATGAAAACAAAAGAAACATTTCAAGACTTCAAAGAAAGATGTAAAAAAATTGAAGAAGATAACTTCAATAGAGTTGTTTCTTTAGATGGAATATCACCATCATCACCTTCTTTCCTTCAAA
>Ga0172368_10003948_pt1 | contig 17528 bp, 25 predicted proteins | sample Lak11m_FD_114540 | JGI IMG/M metagenome (GOLD analysis project Ga0172368, IMG submission 114540) | Freshwater microbial communities from Kabuno Bay, South-Kivu, Congo - kab_022012_11m | ecosystem: Environmental > Aquatic > Freshwater > Lake | place: Democratic Republic of the Congo: South-Kivu...
AAGATCTTGCCGGATAAAGTGTGTTAACTAATATCAACAAGATTCTGACAATTATGCTTCTGGAGGTTATGAATTAATCCATAAAGCACAACATTATAAATCTGCATCTGTTGAGCTTTTCCATAATTATCCAAATTAATATTCAACGTCTCAGAAAAAATCTTAGCAGATAACATATTCAGTATCTTCTGCAATTTTCTGATCTCTTCTGTATTCTTAGAAGATATAATATTCCTCTTTACATTATTCATAAACTCTTTATTACAAATATCATTCTTATCAACAACTTTTGTTCTAGATAAAATGACAGTTAAAGCATCATGAATTAAATCATAATTCTTATGATTGTGTAAAGCAACCAACATCTGTTCAATTACTTTCGACGAAACTTTAGTATTCTTATTAACTTCATCAACAAAAGATTTAGGATATGACGCCTTTGAATTCATTGTTATAAAATCAACGGTTGATGTGACTATACTATCTCTATTATGAATGGTCGAATACTGATCGAAGTTTGGTTCTTCCTCAGAATCACCTTTCATAATAGTCGGTGTTGATTGGAATAATCCATCTTCTTTTGCTTTCATATACATCGGTAATAAACCACCTTGAGCTCTTTTCTCACCAGTCTTAATATCAATAACAGGATTGAAAACAAACATCTGGTCAATTCTTGCCCAACTCTGCATAAACAACTGACGTAATCTAAAAGCATCTTTTGCTATCTCTGGTCGATATTTTTTCATTAATGTTGGTACAAAATAGTCTTTCATAAGAGCTAGTGGGGTATCAAATTTAGCAACATTGTGCTTTTTGTTCACCATATGATTGACTACATAATTCATAACTCGCTTATCACAATATTTAATATAAGCATATTTTCGACCATTCCAAAGTTTTTGTAGAAGTAAAAATAAAGCATTGTTGATCATTTGATCGTCATTCCGACGAATACCATAATAAGTAACAAGCAGTAGTATTTGATAGTATGGATCATTATACATAACTGCATGATTTGGAAATTTCCAATCTGCTTGAAACGCTCTTCCAACTGCAGCTTGATCTAATTTTAAAAGACCAAACAATCCCATGACAGCTGTTGTAGGTAACGTAAATTTAAAACAAAATCCCTCATCAGATGCCATTGATTGTTGATAGGAGGCGGATACCATTCTACTTAGTTCGCCGTGCAGTTTCGTAGCAATTGAAGGCTCTGCTTGAATACTTTTATCTAACTGATCATAAATCAATAAAACTTGTTTAGACACAATTCTCTCCTTCTTAGCTATTTATAATTTTAGACAACTGCAGCAACAACCTTTGACAATGAATGAACCTTCTTTTGAAAATCATCAACTAATTCAACAAGAGCTTCCTGATCAAAAACCTTACGATAATCGTCTGATTCCGTAAGATAATTAATTCTACTCCAAACTGCAAATGGGAAAGCAATCTTCTGTAAAAGTGTCTCAACAATACATGATTTTGTACTGAAAGAAATTGCTTCTTCCGGTTCCACACCTTCTGAAATCAACTTCTTTGATAAATCTCTTGACTCTTCAAGATACTTTTGTTTACGCTGATCGGCAGATAGTGAATAAAAATTCTTGTCAAAATATTCATAAATAACATTAGATAATATCTGGTGTTGTTCTTCATTCGATTTTTCAATAAGTGTATAATCTAATCCTTTACCATAAATTTCTGGTTTCAGATTAACAAATTCATATATCTGCCGAATATTTTTGAAGTAATTTCCGAGCGCATTATAAATCTGTTCGGATTCTTCAAGTTTCTGTAAAAGTTGGTCAAAGTAAAGCATATCAACTTTTACTTTACCTTCCCATAACAAGCTATCATATGGTTCGAAGAATTCTGAGCCAGCGGTCGCTTTCTGAATTCCTTCTTGAATAATTTCCATATGATTGTGTTTCTTACTCTGAGATTCATGAATCTTTCTTAATGCCGCTTGAGACTCAATCATAGCATCAAAATTATAGTTTTCAGCTGATAATTGCATGTGAAATTCCTCCTAGAATAATTTAAAATTGTGAAACCATTTGACGATTTAATTTCGATTGGATAAATGTTTCAATTGTTGTTATTTTGGTCTTATTAACACTTGTTTGATTCATTAACTTATAATATATATCTCCTTTTTTAGAATCGACAACAATCAAGTTTGGGACATCAAGTCTCTGACAAATAAATTTAACAATACCCTTAATATAACTCTCATTAGCATTAAACAAAGAAGACTTATTAACTTGTTCTTTTGTTAATTGAGTATTCTTATCTGTCAGTTCTTTCCCAATCTGACCACCGCTCAACATATGCTTCCAACTTGTACCCATAATAGCAGCGTGTAAAGCTAAAACAATTTCAACCGGAAGTGTAAGAGTATAATTTGGCCATGAAGTTACTTCGTTTGAAACTGTTTCAATATCTATATCAGCAACCAATATGAACTTACATAACGAAGCTTGAAGTTGTGATAAAAGAACAAAATAAAATATCTGGGATAAACCAGATGTAAATTTTGGAATCGTCCGAGTTCGAATATCATCATTTGTTGCTTGGGAAACTTGTGATAAGCGAGAATCGGAATTAGGATCACTCAAATCGTCCATAAATGGTTTAAAGAACTTTATTATAGACGAATTTATTGTTTTCTGAAGAGTATCAAATCGAACAGCCATCGCAGCTTGTTCCTGATCCGAAGATAAATATTTGATCTCATTCTCCATCTTTGAAGCCAGTGAACTACTTACATTTGCGAAATCATTAAAAAATGATACAAATGTTTTAAATTTAGATAAATCGAAATCGCCAGATACAACACTAACATCCATAGAAACTGCCTGATCCATATAATCATTCAGATCATCTGAAGAATTTATCTTACACAAATCCTTAAGAATATCAATCTTGATCTTGGATTCCTGTGCTGTACTACCTTTTAGACCATTATCAATCCCAATTAAAATTTCATTTAACTGAGTATCAATTCCAGCCAACATATTCTTATCAAGATTTTCTGATTTCTCTGACATAATATCGACAGTAGAATCTATAGTAGAAATGAGATTTGAAATTGATAATATTAGAGATGTTCCAAGAGTTCCAATTAACTTTGCATAAGCCGACATTGTGACTTGATGAATTTTAGATAATTCCCCCTGTAATTTCGCTTGAGAAAGATCGGACAATCTCGAATCTTCATTGGAAACATCTATCCCAAATTGTGTCTTGGCAAATTTTGGATTCAGAACAAATTTAAAATATAATTTTGTCTGATCAATATCTTGCTTATTAAGAAGTAAAGGAGCAAGCAATTCGTGTTGAGGATTTAACTCTGGTGGATTTTCAATTCTCTTCTGTAGACGAGATGCAAGATTTCCAGCTGCTCTAGCAATAGTTGGTACATTGAATCTGATTGTGTGACTACCACTAATTGCTCTCATTCCAGAAAATGCTTTCCCTCTAAACCAATCTGCTAAATCTCCAGTTTCCTGTTGCGTTCTTGTTAAATTATTTAACAAATTCCAATACTTACTTTCATCTAACGTCTCAAGCTCATGAAAAATAATATCAAGATCTTGTTCATTATTAAGTTTTCTATTTAATCCAACAGCAGCAATAAGAGTATACATCAAAGTAAGAGTATCAACTGGATATTGTGCTGTCCCAACAATGACAGGAACTTCAATCATATTTCCAAGAGTAATAACTTCGATAAAAGGCCTTGTCTTAGTCATCTTCGGATCTGACTTAACAAGCTGTTGAATAACAGTGGTCTTCTGATTAATCTTATGTTGTAACGCTTGTGTATGCTCCGGCCCGATTGGATAATTTGGAGTTACCGGACCAGAAGTGTAAACTCCTTGTTGTTGTAGAGATTTAACAAGCGCAGTAGTGGGATCGACAGTTTGCCGGTTTTCATCCCAAAGCGGCCGAATCTGATTAGCCATTCCAACTATATTAAATGTGTTTTGGATAAATAGATCTGACAGAAAAGTAACAGAGATAAAATCTCTCATTATAGTTTCAAAAGCTTGAGCATTTGGAACTTTAATCTTATCAGCAAATAACATTGGATAAATAAAAATTAGTTTTTGTTGCTGATTTGTAAACTTTGTAGGGTCTTTAATACCAGCAACTTGTTTTGAATACTGACTATGACCGGTTATATTCACTCGGATCACCTCGTTTCTATTAAGAACTACTTTTGATATCTTTTAAAATTATACTCAATTCGTTAGATAGTTTTGGATAAAGCTTTTTATAATCATTTATCATTTGGTCATTTACTTCTTCAATTCGGCGAGAACTAGTAGGGTGACTAGATGGAGAAAATAATCCATCTACAAATCCCCAAATTTTTTCCCACCACGATTTTTGTGAATCAATTTTAATTTGTTTGTTATGTAATTTAGATAAAACTTTGATCATCTCGTCACCATATCCATACTTAGCTGGAAATTGATCTGCTTTATACTCACTCTTATGTTCCATAAAAGTTAATGATCTAACAACAGTCATAACAATAAGAGCAGATACAATATATGCTGGAAGTGATACAAGATTAAATAACCATAAAATCGGTACTCTTACAATCATTCCAACAACTCCAATTCCTTTTTGAAATAATGCTAACAAGACTCTTGGTAAGTTTGCAGTATATGTAAACCCATGACCAAGTTCATGTAAAAGAATAGCAGTTAATTCTCTTGGTGAAAATAGATCAACAATATCATTACCAAAGATTATGTATAACTTCTTAATATATTTTGATGGTTCCTCAGCGACAGTTAAAGATCTAATATTTTCACCTGCCTCATAGTCTTTAAAAACATTCAAGAGATCTGCAGAAATTACTTGTTTATATATTGGAATAACAGCTGCATTAAAATAATCTTTCTTGAATGTTATCACAATGTTTTTAACACCAGAGAATTCTTTAATATTTTTTGCTAGTTCTTTTTTAGCGGCAAGATCATTTTTATCTTTCTTTATAGAAATGAAATTCTGATCAACTTTCTTTAGAATTTCACTTCTATATGGTGACGCTTCAAATATCAATTCCTCGAACTCCATAATTAACCTCTATATGTCTCTTCTGAAGATAAATTGATATCCCTTATGAATCAACGTAAATCTGTTGCTTCCTAATAAATATGGAATAGCCAATTCTCCTTTGCCTTCAAATGTATCAACATTCATAGTGTCGTCAAACATCAGATAGCCACCTACACTAATTTTTTCAATAGCAGCTAGTGTAAGCTGTAGATGATACAACCCAGATTCATAAGAACCTTTTACAAAATCAATTGTATCAAGGTACAATAAATCAATAGGTTTATTATAATTTTTTAAGAACTCAAGACCATCTTTGTTAGTTAATGTAACCGTATTTGACCTGTCGGTTTCTGTGCCTATATATTTTCTTAAAGTTTTCTCACAATTTTTTAAATTATCTTTAGAAGTGTCACAACCACTATAAGAGCCTGAGTATTTTCCAACAAACCAACCCCAAATACTACTCGAATCTCCATCACTTAGATTTGCCTCATAACGACTTACTCCAATCTCAACTATATTAGGATTATTTCTTTTATTCTTATAAAGCAAACTAAGAACTTTTATAAAACTATCTTTTCTATTTTCACTTTGAAATAATATAGGGGGTGCATCGGCAAAATCTAACTTTGTTCTGGAATCTCCATCCCAATCCACATAATGAGCTTGCGTCCATTTATTTCCAATTCGTAAATCTGGAAGAAAAACAATATCATCTTTACTTGAAAACTTCTCAACTTGTTCGCTGAACCAGTACTCAAGAATTAGATTTCCAGAATTTGGTATATTTATATATTCTTCCCATGATTGAACTCTTGGAATTGTTTCATCATACCATATAATATCAGCAGAAAATAAATCTGTTCGATATTTATTATCCTGATAATGAACAAACATTGCTTTCTTATTGAGCACTTTCATGTTATTATCAAACATACTCATATAAGCATCAAAATCATATGTTAAATCTGCTTCTCTATAATGAATATATTTATACTTCCCTTTAGCTCTTAGTAAATCAACAGCATTTCGAATGTTCATTAAACAAGCAACGCCATGATAATCAACTAATGATGGCTTCTCTTCTCTGACACCATTAACATCCCGCCAAAAAACTAATCTCCAATTGAGACTTAATACATTCTCTTTCTCATAAATAAAATAATCAACAGACTCCTGAATATCTTTAGATACCGGACAATGCGATACTAAACATATTGGATAATCTCTTGATTTAATGTCTTTAATTACATTTATCAAATTAATTTCTTTTTCTTTATTGTCTGTCCAGGCACCTATTACAAAACATTCGTTGTTCAAAACTGCCTCCGTTTTCATGCATTTTATGCGCTATTTGAACCCTATTATTTCTATATGAAAGCGCTATTTTCTGATATTTAAAACATATATATAGAAATTATATCCATAGATAGTTAACAAACAATCAACCAAAAACAACCAAATTTGAAAGGAGAAGTAAAATGAAAAAGATTACATCAAGTTTTATCGCGGTCGTTATGGTAGCAATGTTTGCATCTGTCGCCTCTGCCGGTCCTATTGACTGGGTCATGGACAAGATTGGATATACACCAACCGCCGTTTATGAAACCCAAGTTCAACAGACCGCAAAGGCATTAGAGGCTGCGAAAGTGGCCTCCGCCGCTGCAAAGGCTTCTCAGGAAGTCGCCAAGCAGTTGGCATCGACTGCTGAGTTTCAGAGTAGTATCATCTCTTATGGTGGTATCGCTCTGATCATTCTCGGTGGTCTAGCCTTCTATCGTCGCAAGGACCTCGCAAAAAAGGTTCTTGAAGAGAAGAAGGAACAACCCAAAACCCACGGTACGCCGGAAGTTATTGCGCTGTAAGAAGATCGTGCGCTCACCCGAAAGGGTGGGCGCCATCTATTTCTTTTTATTCTGGATTCTTATCTGAGTCTCCTTCAGAAACTTTATTCTGATCTCTTTCAGTATTTTCTTGTTGATTCTTTGCTATTTCAAGATCAACTAATTTCTTAAGATAAATATTTAAACTTTTCCAACAATCCGGTTTAGAGGCTTCTGGATCTATACCTTTCTTATAATGACTATTATCTGGTGCTTTCCATTCGCCATCAGTCTTAGATGGGAGTAAATGATAGTTTCCTTCTGTCTTTCCTGGAATAAATATAAAAAAAGAATTACGGTATTTGCCTAAATTAAAAGCATAACCATCGATAAGTTGACATTTGAAATAATAAACCGGTATTTCCCAATCTCCACCAGCTTGACACATTCGACAGCGAAATCTACATTTTGTAAACTCCCACTGTTTCTGTGGAATAGTAATGTCTCTAAAATTGTCAACGCCATCATCATTCTCTGTATCAAACCAAATTTTAAATTGTTTTTTAGCGTCTCTGAGCAATTCACCCCATATAGACTTAGCTATCTGTCCATAATCAAAATTAAGTTTATCAAGTGCTTCTAGAATTGATATCATAGTTCACCTTTTATAATTATATAATTATATACCAACTTTAGTTCCATCTAACCAAACAAATTCACCATTTTCACCAACTGAAAAATGCTTCTTACAATAAGAACAAAATGTAGCACCATAAAATTTCGGATTCCGAGCATATGTTTCTGCGATTGCATTTCCCATTGTAGTTGTTTTATTACAACCACTTTCTAATTCCTCTTTAGTCCAATATCTCCCAACCCGAGGAGACTCACTTTCAGGATATTTTTCAAAAGCGATATATCCATATTTTAAATGTTCTTTTTGTTCTTCGTCTGTTAATATTCTGAGTTCATATATTGGTCTAATACCAGTATGTGTATAAGTATCTCGATATGGTCTAACAAATCCTTTAGCTCGTTCTTCTTCTGATAGAACCCAATAATCTTTATGCATTCCAGTCTCAGGATCAATTTTCTGTGGTGCTCCACTATTTATACAGTCTGGATCTGCTGGATTACCAGAAAGTGTAACTACTTCTTCTTTATCTTTTTCCATATAATTTATTCCTTCCACAATTTATCTAAAAGATCATAAATCAGCTTAATTTGGTCTTCACTAAATTTCCACCGTTTGTTTATATTCTGCTCACACCATTCATAAGGGTTTGTATGTTTCTCAGCTGACATAGCAAGCCAGTCCGCCATCATAGCTGCAATGTAAGTTAAAGGCATATCAGTCGCATCAACCATTTGTTCTGGAGGCTTATCACGATCTTTACTATTAATACTTTCTATAGTAGAATCTTTATCCCAATATTCTGGGTGATGCAAATTTGTTTTAACATGGTGGAACGTAGCAGCTTGCATTTGCTTTTGAATCTCTTCTGGCGGATTATATTCCTTACCAAGATCCTTCATGTAATATTTCCAATTAACATGTAAGTAAGGTCCAACTTCAGGATCTTTAAATTTACTCTGATCATGAGTTTTTTCTTTTTCTAGTATATTATTATCTAATCTTGAATCATTAAGATTGATAATTTTCTGAAGATATTTTTGTACAAAATCAATATGGATGTTGGTTCGTTTCTGGAAGTGATCAACCATAACTTGAGTTGTTTTTCCAGCGGCGTGAGCATTTTCGAATAAATAAAAAAGTGACATCATATTTTATCCTTTGTATTTTATGGCTCTCCATCTTCAGAAAAACCATGTTCGACTGCAACATAAACTGGATTTGGATGATCACAGCACCAAATATCACATTCACTTTTTGTGAGAAACTTTTTAGCTTCCCATGGATCTTTTGTTGCAGTATAAAGCCCAACCTTGTAATTTTCTGGAGCATATATCGTTGAACGATCTGACAGACCTTCAGCTAACCAAAATACTTTCATAATATCTCCTAGCTAACATCGTCAGCAAAAGCTTTCGCATAGTTTTCAACATCTTCTTTTGTTTTAAGAGTAAATGTTTTGCCACCACTAGCTATATCACCTGATTTCACAACATCACCAATTTTAGCTCCATGAACAGCTCTATGTGACCATCCGTAACATTTACCGTTTGGAGCCCAGCCCCAACTCGTAACACTGTGACTTGGTTGAAGTTTCTTAGAATCTATTTCCAACCAATCCTGAAATTTCACTTTTGGCTTCTTATTAGCGTATCTTGGGAGATTATTAAATTCTCTCTTCTCAGGTGGAATATCAGTAAATAGATATTTATGAGTTTTAAAATTCTTCATCCTATTTGTTCTGGGATTAAGTTTGTGGGTTTTTAATATATCAATCATAGGAATTTTGTATTGTCCCTTTGAATCTTCTTGCACATATTCGAATAAGCAACTTATACTAATCATAAAAATCTCCAAAAAAGAATTTTTAATATGGGAGGTAATTAAACCTCCCATATTAAATTATTGGCATATCTTTTTATATAGACAAAAGAAACAAGCTTTGGTATCAATATATGGATCGTCCATAGTTGGTAGCTGTTGAATATCTATATAGTGATTAATTGCAGTGATTTTATTTTTAACATACTCTAAAAATGGTGTCGCAACCCCATTGGTAACATCAACAACCATTGTAGTGATGAAAAAGAATGAATTTGATTTTGAATTAAGCAATCGTTTCAACTGTTTAATTCGTTCTAATATTTCGGCGAAAGAATCAACATCTGTCGCCGTTACATCATGAGCAACATATATAAATTGAACTGTTTTGATTTCATACTTATCAAATTTCGGCTTTCTAGTTCCTTGCCGAATTTCAATTTTAGGATCTCTGGCTTCTTCTAAATAATTTTCTAAAATATATTTATAAGTCATTGATTGATAAAAATCTTTGACTCTTGGTTTTCTAGTTGTAATAATCTTTTCATAGTCTGAATATGGGCAACTCTTAATTTCGATTAAATTATTTGGACCGATTAAATTATCTAATCTACCTGAGAATCTAATCGAGGGTATTTTTAAAGAGACTTCCCTTTCAGTGAATTGATTAGTGTTGTTCTGAATAAATTCATGAATAGCAGTTCCTATTGTTGATCTCATTAAAATAGGAAGCCAAGAATCGGCAAAAGACTCAACCGGTGTATTATTTAATTTATAAATAATTTCTCTAATACAACCAGAAGAGATATCATACGCACTTATATTTTGTATTGATTCTCTATACAATTGATTTCTAACTGATGATCTATCATAAAGTTCTTTAATAAAAGTGTCAATATTAAATGGTTCATAACTTGTTGGAAAAGTTGGTAAGATCTCAATTCGTGCTTCTTGCGGATTAACCTCTAAAACTGTATCGGCAAGAGCTTCTTCCGCAGCAATTTTGACCGACTCGATTCCAGAAACGTCTAACATTTTTATTAAGTCATTAAATTGAGACATATTCCTCCATTTTATTTAACACCGCAAATTCATCATGATGTCTACGACAAAATCCATTACCATAATATTTATTACTACAACCTTCAACAGAGCATATTCTCATTTACTACCTCCAAATTGATTAAATAAAAAGCGTTTTATCAATTTTATTATTTCTATATGAAACTCTTAAAAATAGGATTTATCTTTAAAGATATAATTATATACCCTTCTAAGATTCAGGATTAAAAATATTATTTCTATATTAAATATGAACAAAGTAATTTGAGGGAGATATTTCTATCTCCCTCAAATTTACGAAAATTTACGCAACATGCTTCAGAGCGGCGCCGCGGGCGGCCATAAGACCCTTTGAACCATATTTCATCATAAGCTGTTTCTTTGTCAGCTTATAAGCTTTCTTAAAACGAATCATCTTATCAAAAAGAGGATCTTTCTTCTCGCGAGCAATCTTAATGGCAAATGCACCTTTGAGAGCAGCCATCTTCTCAATTTTTGTTCTCGCAACACGACTTGTAACATAACCTTCGGTAATCTGTTCTGACATAATTAACTCCTCCTGAAATTTGGATTTGGTTGTTGATGAGGTGGCCGAAAAGCGGGTTGGCTATACCTCTGAATCTCGTTTTGATTCACCTTCTGAACAATTTGTCTAGCTTCATAAATCTTTGTCCGAAGGGCATTAATCTTCTCAAGCCGTCTATCTGCTTCGGAATGAGAATCATAAACCATTTCAAGAACTCTATAAAAATTGTCAAGTGCTTCTCTAGCAGCATTATAATAACTTTCACAAGCAGCTGAAACATTAGTACTAGAAACCATCTTCATAATATCATCGGAATCTGTTTTTTGTACTATATCAAAACTGCCGGTTCTTTTAAGACAAGCAAAATAGTTCTCCATATGAAGCGCAATGGTTTCAATTAACTCAATAATATAACATTCTCTTAAACACTTTCCCTGCTCAACAGATTTAACAGTTCCAATATTTATATCTGTTTTGATAGAAAAATAAGTGAAAGGATTTATATCAGATGGTTTTTGAATACCGCATTTAGAATAACATTTTCTTGTATTTTCCTGAACTATTGCATACCTCAGCTGCTGATATTTACCTTGTCTCGATAACCACTTTCCAAGAGTTTCAAATCCTTCACCAAGTGTTGCTAATACTTTAGTAACACCTTTAGCTATTGATTTACCAAAAATTGCAACAACAATTCCTGTCAAAACTGCTCCACTTGTTATTGTAATCGGCTCCTCTGTTAGTAACTGATTCTCACTCTCATAAGATATATCAAGATAATTTTTAAAGATTCTTTGTTGTTGAAGTTTAGTTACTTCATATAACTCGTTGTAAAGTGTGGTATCATATGATTGGAGAAACTTCACGATATCATAAAGTTCTTCAAAAATTTGATCTGGTTCTGCTTTCAAACCAGTATCAATAACATATGCTTCACTAATATCTTTTAAGAATCTAACGTCCATAATTATATTTCTCCAAACTTATTTATCGAATACTGATTCATATGTTACTTCTTGTTCTTGAGATTGCTGATTTTCAGGTGGCTCAAGTTTGTAATGTTTTAATTCATCAGGGGTTTCAGGAAGTTCCGCATCGGCAGAAACGGCAAGATCGTCTAAAACTTCATCTGGAGTTGTATTGACTTCAAGAATACCAGAATTCCTTAGCTGAAATAATCCGCTCGTAATGCGTTGTTCAACTGAAATTCCCATAACATAATCAAATGCATTTTTAAAATTTTCATCAGTATTATACTTATCAAGAGCATTTTTCCGATAAAATTTATCAGATGTGTATTGTGAATTTCCTGTAGTCGGATCAAGAAATTCAAGATAAACTTGTGGACCAGATTTACGTATAGCTAAAGGATAACAGAGATTCTTCTCTTCCTTGAAGTACTTAAGTTCAGATCTAGTCATTTCTGACATGAATGTATATTCACTCCAGAACTTATGCAGCCCAGTTCGTTTATCAAACACACAAGTAACAGACTCTTGAGATGGTGCAATTTTATTCTTCTCTGTATAAATATTTAAATACCATCCACTAATTCCCATACCATCACTAGGATTAATAGCAGCTTTTCTAGATAAGAATAACCACTGACCAACCCTGTGATTCCAAGCTACAACAGAAGATGCCGCTTTATAATCATTCCATGTTCCAACAGATTTCTCTTTGGCAACATACTGTCCTTCTAGCTGCAGATTTGCACGAACTTGATCAATCGTTACAAAAGTAATCCTGTTGAAAGCCAGGAGTGGGGAATATTTTTCGATGCAAAAAGAAAGTTGACGTGCTTTTCATTATGTTCAAGAAGGACGTTACTCCTTCTCCTGGTTTTCACCAGCTGAATATTTCTATCCAGATCAGACTATATCTTCAACTTTTACAAGTTGTCGCGCACTTCGGATTCACTTGAATCCTACTCCCTCTCGGGATAGTCGTTGAACCTTCTTCATAGAGATTAGCGGTCTCTTTAGAAGCTTGGCTGCTGATTGTCCAATCTATTTCTTTTTTAAACTTTCACGTTTGCTTTTTCAAGCTGCGTTGTAGTAGAAATAGTTATTAGGATATTCCAGCAATTCACGCGAAGACGGGCACCAGCGTACCCCAATGATTCTATTAGGATCGTCCACTTCATTAAGCTTCGAACATGCTGTGGCAGCGATACTATCCCAGATGATCATAATCCTAAATTCTTTCTGCAACTTCTCTTCAAATTGTTTCTTAATGGTGATCAAAGTTTCTATCATATTAAAAAAGCCATAAATATCAATAACAACTGGCTCATATCTAAACCGTTTTTCATCAATACAAAATATCTGTATTCTTGATGCGTTATTAGCTAATCCATCTGCTCCGATTGAACCAGAAGCGTTTGCAGCACCTTCAATATCTAAATAAACAATAATTGAATTCTGATAAAGCGTCTGGAATATCTTTGAAAATTGAAATGCTAAAGTCGATTTACCTGATTCTGGTGTTGAAGATAACACTACTGGCGCAGAAGATATAATTCCACCACCAAGTAAAGCATCAAAATGTTGAATTCCAAAAGGCGTAATATACGGCTTTGGAGCTCTTGCAAAACCATAATCTCTTGTGATAATTGCATTAAATGCAGTTCCTAATTTTTCAGCATAGTCTACTGGAGCAGCTTCAAATTGTGATGAATCTAAATTAATTTGTGCTGATGTTTCTTCTTTTTTGGCTCTTGCCATATTTTACGTTTACGCCTCCATTTTCTAAAAACACGTTTTTATATTCATGCTAACTGCATGGGTGTTTTCTGTGTCACCCATCTTCTGCTGGTTTAATAACTTTGATCCTCCGAATATTAGGATCTGTGCTTAAATTTGGACTATCTTCATTAACATATTGAATAAATTCGGATACAATTTGATTTAAATCTATCTTTTCATCGTTAGATATATTCATCTAGCTTCACACCTTCGTCAAGATCTTCCTCTGATTCTTCAATATCTTTCTTGGAAGGTTTAGATTTTTTTACTTCTTTCTTGTCATCAGAATCTTCTTCGCTAGCAGAAACTTCATCCGATTCTAAGTCTAGATCATCTTCAAGATCTTCATCTTTCAATTGATCGACTTCAGGAGGAATTTCCTTTTCGAGTTCGGCAAGTTCTTCATCGGTCATATCAGCAGCATCAGTTCCATCTGCTTCACCACCTTCAGTACTACCGTCAATACCATCCTCCTCTGCACCAAGTTCTTCAATTGACATATCATCAACTTCATCAGGAATTTCATTCTCTAATGCATCTAATTCTTCCTGAGTCATATCATCTTCTTCCCTTTCGCCCATATTATTCACCTCATCCTCAAATTCTTCTGGATCAATTCGTCTAACTACTATAATTCTTTTAATAGATATCGGATTATTATATTTGTCACTACTTAGCGCATTAATAACTCGACTTCCAGACGGCATTTCAGAATTTCCGGCCCTTGTAATGGAAATCATAGAATAAAACTCCTCCTTACAACTTATACTCTGGGTCATTAGTTAATGAATTCTTGATAGTGGCACTCCCACCTTTTCCAAGAGTTGACATAGCACTTCCCAGTTTCTCAAAAAATGTGACAAGATCTCCCTCACCACCTTTAATAGCTTCATCAAGTTTACGAATATCAATTGCGATGAGTTTAATTTTACCTACAATAACATCATCAATCTCTTTATGATAATTATATTTTATACTCTCTATCTTTGCAATAGAATCGAATATTTTTGTCAAGAGTTCAATATTTGTTCTTAACGAGGCATAATATTTCGCTCTTTTCGTAGCGTCAGTTTCTGCTAATGCAAGATTTTCAATCTGCCGGTTAGCATTCTCTAAAGATAGTTTGTGTGAAGTAAGATCTGTAACAAATCTGTCTAAATGGTCAATTTGTGATTCCAAATTATTTTGTCGACCAACAAGTTCAGTTTGGATCTCTGTCTTCGATATAGAATTATTTTCTGCTGCCACTTTATTGCCCCCAATTTTCTACGTCTTTACTTCATTAACACATATTCTGACAAATTTTTTTAGTTGTTCAATAAAGCTTATCTGATCAATTCTGACATTAGTTAAAGTCATTAAATTGATATATTCGCCGCTTAAAACTAATCCAACAAAATTATCTGCTATCCTAGTTAATATAGGCTGTAAATAACCATCAGAAAAAACATTTTTAAATGGGTATGATAGTTCATCAAGTACTACAGATTTAACCAATTCTGGCTTAATTAACATTTCATTATAAGGTTTAGCTCTTGGATTAGCAATATGAACACACTTTAATAGTTTAAATATGGTTGGTAATTTTCTTATTTTTTCAATTGTTTCTTCATTAACTAAATCATCATTATATACCTTGATTAACTTATATTCTGGATTAGTTACTTTGTATATTGATTTCGTTTTATTACAAGCCGACATGTATACATCTTGAAATTCATTATTTATTATAACATTCTTAAATATTCTATAGTTCATACCTAATTGAATATATATCGGCGAGAGCTTATAATATTTATCTACTTGAAGATTATATAAAACTCCTTTATAAAGATTCAGTCGAGTTGATGAATTTGATGTACTTAATACATTTTCAATGTTCCAAAAATTGGTATATACTTTGCTAGTATCTTGCTTCTTCATAAAATAGAAATGAAATATACTAGAAAATACACCTCTGTAAAATACATCTATTTGTCCAACTGATAAAGGATCAAATTTCTTCAAACCATTTCCAAGAAACTCTAAAAGAATATTATGTTTAATAACATCTTGATCTAAATAAAAAGAATTAACATAAACATTTACTAATTTCTCAGAACCTCGTCTTATACGTTCATAGACATTTCTAATAGTTGCTTGTAAAAATTTCCGAGTATCTGGAAGATATTGCTGTAGAATGTATATTAAATAAGGAAATAATATTCTTGAACGAAACTGAATATTAGACATTTTTAATATATTTGTGTTATATGCGGACAGAGCATTTACTGTTTGATATAAAAGATATAATCCTTTAACAGTTGCCGATCGCGTATTGAGTTGCAAAAAATGATGGCGTTTCAAATCTTCCCAATATTGATCAATCATCTTCGAGTCGATTACAATGCTTTCACTCTTCGATGCTCTCTCAAATGCATCATAACCGTACCGATGCAAAAGCTTATAAGAAATATCCAAATCTGAAGATGTTTGCTCTTCCACTTCTTCTATACTTTCCAGATACACTATGCCTCCTTTCTACAACTAAAATATGAAAAGAGAGATCTCTTTACTAATATAATATTTCTATATAAAATTAGAAGTTGAAAGGAAAAAATGTTTTTACGGTTTTTTATATTTTTCTTTTAAGTTCGTTCCTTTGTAATATATGTTTCTTCCTAATGTAAGAGTTCTATCATCAATTCCTTTACCAATTTTTCCACCCATTTTCACAATTCCAGTAGCAAGATTTCTACCACCTACTGCAATTCCTTTTCCAGCACTTTCTAGACCAGCACCAACATAAGGAGCTGATACTTTTCTCGCTACCTTATAACCTTCACCAAGTTTAGTTCCAACCCACCCAGCAACTTTATCAAGTGTCTTACCTTCAGTAAGTAAATTAGCAGCTATAACAAGACCAAAAGTATTTTTATCCATAGAGTTATACCTCCGCTTTATTATTTTCAGAATTGAAAGTTTCAATACCTTCATCTCGAATAAGAAGATTGCTATCTTTCATAATTGGCCATTTTCTATTATCATCAACACTAAATGTTGATCTTGGGGTCTTCTCGCCCCAATTATGTATAGCATAGAAGAACATTTCTTGTAGCGCTATCATATTTATTTCCTCACCTTAAAGTTTCTGCCGTGTAATCTATCGTTCCAGTTAGCAATAACATTACCACCTTTTATTGCTAATTTTCCAGTTGCATCTTCCGCTTTCATATATAATCTACCGGCAGCGGATTTTTCAAGCGTCTTATCAATTCTATCATTTGCTTTATCCACTGTTTTAGCAAGAGCAGTTTGTTGAAATTTCTGATCAAGTTTGTCAAAAAGTTTGCCTTCAGTCAAATAATGAACGATAGATATCATCTTTTATCTCCTTATTTTTAATCTTAAAGATTTTATTTTGGAAGTCCGCGCGCTAGTTCTTCATATCGTTTCATATTGCGCTCTTGGTCTTCATATCTTTTCTTCTCCAAATTAACTCGATCATTGTGATATTTTGTATATGCTCTCATGGGATACAATTCATTGGTAGCATTATGATATTGATTTTTAAAATCAATATTACTATTCACTCCTATCCTTGGTGGTTCTTTAGTAACTATCCGCTTAAAAAATGGGAGTTGTTTATATTGATTATTTTGAGCTAATCCATGTAAAGCAGATGCTCTTTTACTCATAAGATCAAATTGTTTACTTCGTGTTTCTTCACCTCTCAATGATGCATAACGTGAAGCGGATTTATATTCTTGTGCTCGGTTTTTTAGTTTTTCAATCATTGTATTATCTATTTCAAATAAATAGTTCACGATCGATATCATCTTTTATCTCCTTAT
>Ga0172368_10003950_pt1 | contig 17522 bp, 15 predicted proteins | sample Lak11m_FD_114540 | JGI IMG/M metagenome (GOLD analysis project Ga0172368, IMG submission 114540) | Freshwater microbial communities from Kabuno Bay, South-Kivu, Congo - kab_022012_11m | ecosystem: Environmental > Aquatic > Freshwater > Lake | place: Democratic Republic of the Congo: South-Kivu...
CCTTACGCCGATTTCACCGTTGTCTCTGAATTGTTCCTCACTGCCACTGCGAAAGCCGCCGATGTGATCCTGCCCGCGCAATCGTTCCTTGAACGCGAAGGCACATTCACGAACGGCGAGCGGCGGGTGCAGCGATATTATCGCGCGGTTCCGCCGGTGGGGAAGAGCAAAGCCGATTGGCAAATTTTTACGATGGTCGGTGAGAAGATGGGACAGGGCAAAGTTAAAGCGTCGGCGTCGTTGGTGATGAACGAGATCGCTCGCAACGTGAATCACTATGCGGGTATTACCTATCAAGCATTGGCGAAGGTCGAGAAACAATTTCCAGACGTGGGCGGCATAGACCTGTATTACGGCGGCAGCGCTTTTGAAAACACCACCGGTCTTGGCGTGCAGGTTCCGTCTAACACAGATCGCGGGGAGGGCGTGGTGACGGCATCCCCTGAATCGAAGACCACAAAATTTAATGGCATGATCGCCGTGCCAACCACTTTGCTTTACGATCAAGGCACAACCTTTGCGCGCTCGTTCTTGATGCGCCCCCGTGTGCCGAAGGCGTTTGCCGAAATAAATTCGGCGGACGCGGCGAAGTTGGGAATCAAAGACGGCGAAACGATCACGCTGGCGATGAATGGGGACGAAGCGAAAGTAACGGCGCGCGTGAATGGTCGCGCGCCCGAAGGCGTGGTGTTGGTGCCGCAGAGCTTGGGCGTGAATCTTAATCGGGCGTCGGGAGTGGAGATCAAAAAGTAAATGGAACTCAAAACTCTCATCGAAGTCAGTATCGCTGCCGCGATCAAAAGCGGTCTGTTGATTTTCATTTTGCTTACATCCTTTGCCTACATGACTCTTGCCGAGCGCAAAGTGGTGGCGTGGATGCAAGTGCGTATCGGACCGAATCGCGCGGGTCCATTTGGATTCTTTCAGCCCGTTGCCGACGGCATCAAGTTGTTTCTCAAAGAAGAATTGATTCCAGCCGAAGCAGATCGAGTCTTGTTCATCCTCGCCCCTATTATTACGGTGATACCGGCGTTGGTGATTTTAGCCGTTGTGCCGTTTGGCCCCGCGGTGGATATTTGCTTGCCTGCCACTTTGACTGTGCCTTTTGAGTGGGGCGCGTGCTACAAAGTTCCGTTGGCGGTTGCCGATGTGAATGTTGGCATTTTGTTTATCACCTCTATTGCCTCGATTGCCGTCTATGGCATTGTGTTAGCCGGTTGGTCGTCGAACAACAAATACGCCATGCTCGGCGGCTTGCGCTCTTCGGCGCAGATGGTGAGTTACGAAATTTCGTTGGGCTTGGCGATGGTGGGGCCGGTGTTGGTGGCGGGTTCGATGAGTTTGCAAGCGATCACTCTCTCGCAAGAAAAATTGTGGAACGTGGTCACGCAGCCGATTGGGGCAATCGTCTTTTTGCTTGCCGTTCTTGCCGAAGTGAACCGCGCCCCGTTTGACATGCCCGAAGCCGAACAAGAATTGACGGCGGGCTATCACACCGAATACTCCGGCATGAAGTTCGCCTTGTTCTTCATGGCGGAATACATCAAAATGGTTGCCGTCAGCGCGATTGCTACGGCGTTGTTCTTCGGCGGTTACTTGGGACCGTTCCTCAACGCTGTGCCATCGTGGTTGGCGGGTATTTTGGGCGTGATCTATTTCAGCGCCAAGACGATCTTCTTTTTGTTCTGTATGCTGTGGATTCGTGCCACACTGCCCCGTTTGCGCTACGATCAATTAATGCGTTTCGGTTGGAAGGTGATGCTGCCGTTGGCGTTGGCGAGTATTGCCATTACTGCAGTGTTCATGGCGATTGCCGGGTAAGAGACAGGAGATCAGAAGTTATGTTTGAACTTGTTAAAGGCATGGGCACCACTCTCAAATATATGTTTGACGAGCCGGTGACCGTTCAATACCCTGAACAAAAGCGTGAGGTACGCGAGCGCTACAAAGGACGGCACGAACTCAAACGCTACGACAACGGTTTGGAGAAGTGCATCGGTTGCGCCTTGTGCGCGGCGGCTTGCCCGGCCGACGCCATCTTTGTCGAAGCGGCGGAGAACACAGACGATCAACGTTACTCCCCGGGTGAACGTTATGCGCGCGTGTACGAGATCAACTATCTGCGCTGTAGTTTTTGCGGTTATTGCGAAGACGCTTGCCCGACCGAAGCCATTGTGCTAGAAGGTCACTATGAACTTTCGTATACGTCGCGGCGCGATGCGATCTTCACCAAAGACAAATTGATCGTCCCGTCACCCGATGGCAAACCGGATACGCCGCAGAAAGTGGAGCCGGGCGTGTTCACACGATCGGTGCCGGAGATGAAAGACCCTACCTAATGACTCTCGACCTCATCATCTTCCTCGTCCTCGCCACCATCGCCGTCCTTGCCGCGTTGGCAATGCTCTTGAGTGACAACGCGATCTACTCGGCGCTGTTCCTCATTGTGAACTTTGCAGTGGTCTCGGTGTTTTATCTGATGCTCAACGCGCCGTTCATCGCCATGGTGCAAGTGACGGTGTATGCCGGGGCGATCATGGTTTTATTCTTATTCGTGATCATGCTGCTCGGCGCGGATAAATTACGCCAGCCGCAAACCGACATCCCCTGGCAGCAACCGTTGGCGATCCTCTTGGGCTTGGTTCTCCTCGGTGTTGCCGCCTTTGCCATTGTGTCACGCGGTTCCGTGTCTGCTCCTTCGCCGCTGTCGGATCAAATGATCAGCGCATTTGGCAGCCCGTTTGAACTTGGCAAGTTGCTCTTCACGACTTACCTCTTCCCCTTTGAAGTCACATCGTTCTTGCTTCTCGTTGCCATGATCGGCGCGATAGTGTTGACGAAAGAAGAGAAAGCCAAACTCCTGCCTCGCCGTCCTACAAAGAGCTAATCTCCAATTACCAACCTCCAATTACCAACCTCTAATTACTATCATGGTTCCCACCTCTTACTACATCCTCCTCTCCGCAATACTCTTCACCCTCGGCGTCGCCGGAGTTTTAATTCGCCGCAATGCCATCATCGTTTTCATGTCGGTGGAGTTGATGTTGAATTCGGCGAATCTTGCCTTCGTGGCTTTCGCTCGCGCTTTTCAAACCGGTAACGCGGTGAGCGCGGCGGCGATGTCTGGGCAGATTTTTGTTTTCTTTGTGATGACGGTTGCCGCCGCCGAAGTGGCTGTGGGCTTGGCGCTGATCGTGGCGATCTTTAAATCCAAACATTCGATTGATGTGGATCAGGTGCATCAACTCAAAGGTTAGCAATGCACGAATCATCTACGTTCTCGTTATCATCTCTTGTTCCGTTGATCGTTGTCTTCCCGTTATTGGGCGTGATCCTCAATATGCTCGTCGGCAAACGGCTGGGCGACCCCTGGGCGGGCATCATCGCTTCGCTCATGTCGGGTTTGGCGTTTGTCATCGCCGTATTGCAGCTTGTCGGTTTATTTCTGGAAAAGTTCCACGCCACTACCGTCACAATTGCCGAGTGGATCGTCATCGGCACTCTCAAAATCCCGTGGGCGTTCCAAGTAGACACGCTCTCGGTGACGATGATGTTGTTAGTCACGGGCGTTGGCACGTTGATTCATGTTTACGCCATCGGCTACATGAAAGGCGACGAGCGATTCCATCGCTTCTTCGTTTATCTGAATCTGTTCATCGTCATGATGTTGTTCCTCGTGAGCGGCAACAACTACCTCATGCTCTTCCTCGGTTGGGAAGGCGTGGGCTTGTGTTCGTATCTGCTCATCGGCTTTTGGTTCGACAAGGGCGCGGGCGGCGTGGGCAACGCGCGCGCCGGGCGCAAAGCGTTTGTGGTTAACCGCATCGGCGATTTTGGTTTTGTGTTGGCGCTCTTCCTCATCTTTTGGACAAGCGGCTCGTTGATCTTCAACGACACGTTTAAATATTTTGAAGAGAAAGCGAAAGAACACGCGGCGGCGGTGACAGCGCCAGCCCCTGCGGCAGCCGCCGGAGCAAAACCGGCTGAAGGTCACGGCGAAAGCGAAGGGCCCACCACCGAACAAATTGCAACCGCGATCACCTTGTTGTTGCTCGTCGGCGCGGCGGGCAAGAGCGCGCAGATTCCGTTATTTGTTTGGTTGCCGGATGCCATGGCGGGTCCCACGCCGGTTTCTGCCCTCATCCATGCGGCGACGATGGTGACGGCGGGTATTTACATGATCGTCAGATCGAATGTGATCTTCCATCTCGCGCCCACGTCGCAAATGGTGGTCGCGCTCATCGGCGCCTCCACCGCGTTTTTGGCGGGGACGATTGCCGTGGGTCAGTTCGACATCAAGCGCGTTCTCGCTTACTCCACAATTTCGCAACTCGGATTCATGATCGCCGCGGCGGGCATGGGGGCCTACGTCGCGGCGATGTTCCATTTGTTGACTCATGCTTTCTTCAAAGCGTTGTTGTTCCTCTCGTCCGGTTCGGTGATTCATGGCGTAGAGCACGGGCATCACGCCTTGCACGCTCACGGCGGCGGGCATGATCATCACGAGGCGCCCGCGCCCGACGCGCATGGTGGGCATCAGGCGGCGCACGCATCGGCGGCGTCACCGGATCACGCGGCAGAATCTTATGATCCTCAGGACATGCGAAACATGGGCGGTCTCCGCAAACACATGAACGTCACGTTCTGGGTTTATCTCATCGGCGCGATTGCGTTGGCGGGTATGTTTCCGTTTGCCGGTTTTTGGTCGAAGGATGAAATTCTGGCGGACGCTTGGTTGATCGGATCGAAACAACCTTACGGGGTTGCCGTCTACGTTTTGTTGAGCGTTGCTGCGTTCTTCACCGCGTTCTACATGGGGCGGCAAGTGTTCATGGTGTTCTTCGGCGGCGCGCGCACCGATGCGGCGAAGCACGCGCACGAGAGTTCGTGGGTGATGCTCACTCCGTTGGTGATACTGGCGGTGCTGTCAGTCATCGGCGGCGGGTTGAACTTGCCGAAGTTTATTCCGGGCGGCGAAGCGCTTGGCACTTGGATCGAACACAGCGTTGAAGTTCACGCGGTGGATTTTAATTTGACGGTGGCGCTGATCTCGACGGGCGTTGGGTTGTTCGCAATTTTCTTGTCGTATCTTGTGTACGGGCGCAGTCCGATGATGACGATGACCGATCCGTTAGAGCGACTCGGTTTCCTGTTCCGTTTCCTCAACGGCAAGTGGTACGTGGACGAACTTTATAACGCAATCATCCTTCGACCTGTGGAAGGGTTTGCGACCTTTGCGGCTTATGCTCTCGATTGGGATCTGTGGCACGACTTTTTCCACGACGTGATCATCGCCGGTGGCTTCCGTTGGTTCTCCGGTTTTCTGGCGGGCTTTGTGGATAAAGGGATCGTGGATGGCTTCTTCGATGGACTCGGCGGGTTCGTGCGCGAGACGGCGTTGAACTTCCGCGAGTTCCAAACCGGCTACGTGCGTAATTACGCGCTGATGGTGTTGATCGGCGTGGTGGCGGTGTTGGGATACTTTTTGTTTGTGAGATAAAACGATTTTGTAGAGACGTTGCATGCAACGTCTCTACGTGGGCTGGAGATTGCTTTGATGAATATCTTATTTGGCACACTGACTGTTGTTACATTCTTCCCTCTGCTTGGCGCGATTGTGCTGTTGTTCGTGCCGAAAGAGAATAAAGATGCGATCCGTTGGATTGCGGTGGTGACGTCGCTGATCACGTTCTTATTGTCGCTGATCATGCTGGCGCAATTCAACCCATCGTTCAACGGGATGCAATTGGTGGTACGCGTGCCGTGGATTCGAGTCGGGTCGCAGTGGTCAATGGATTACTTTCTCGGCGTGGACGGGGCGAGCATTCTCATGGTTCTGCTCACCACCTTCCTCACACCCATCGCCATCTTCTCGTCGTGGACGGCGATTGAAGATCGGGTGAAGGAGTACATGATCCTCTTCTTGCTGCTCGAAGTGGGCATGTTGGGCGTGTTCGTCGCGCTCGATCTCTTCCTGTTCTACATCTTCTGGGAATTCAGTTTGGTGCCGATGTATTTGCTCGTCGGCATTTGGGGCGGATCGAATCGCATGTATGCGGCGATCAAATTTTTCCTCTACACGATGGCAGGATCGATCTTGATGTTGTTGGCGATTCTGTGGCTCGGAATTAACGTTGGCACGTTCTCCTACACAGACATGGTCGGCAAAGTGCCCGCCGCCTCTCAAGGATTATTGTTCCTCGCCTTCGCCGCCGCCTTTGCTATCAAAGTTCCGGTGTGGCCCCTTCACTCGTGGCTGCCCGACGCCCACGTGGAAGCGCCCACGGCAGGCTCGGTAATTCTGGCGGGCGTGTTGTTGAAACTCGGCACATATGGTTTCTTGCGATTCAATCTTGGCTTGTTCCCGCAAGCGGCGAGAGAATACGCGCCGTTGATCGGTGTTCTTGCCGTGATCGGCATCGTGTATGGCGCGTTGGTCTCGTATCCGCAAAAAGATGTAAAGAAATTAGTGGCGTATTCTTCGGTGAGCCACTTGGGTTTTGTGATGCTCGGTTTGTTCGCCCTCAACGCGCAGGGTATTCAAGGGGCGATCCTACAAATGATCAATCACGGTCTCTCGACGGGCGCGTTGTTCCTTCTCGTTGGCATGATCTATGAACGACGCCACACGCGCTTGCTCGCCGAATTCGGTGGACTGTGGAAGGTGATGCCGCTTTACGGCACTCTGACTCTTATCGTCACCCTCTCTTCGATGGGCTTGCCCGGGCTCAACGGCTTCGTCGGCGAGTTCACCATTTTGCTCGGCGCGTGGGGCGCGGGCATGGCGGGCGGGTCGTATGGCAATTATTGGTACGCCGCTCTCTCCTCGCTCGGCGTCATCCTCGCTGCCGTATATATGTTGTGGATGTTCCAAAAAATGTTCCTAGGCAAAGTGGAAAACCCTGTGAACGAGGGACTCAAAGATTTGAACTGGCGCGAAGTCACCGTGCTGATTCCGATCTTGATCATGATCTTCTGGATCGGACTCTACCCTGCCACCTTCTTCAACCTGATGAACACCTCGGTGAATCAGTTGGTGCAGACGTTGGGCGCGGGAGCGGTTGCCTTAAAGTAACTTTGTAGCGCAAGTTGTCAACTTGCGCTACTTACACTCATGTACATCACCGTCTTCGGCGAGTTTCAAAACGAGAAGGTGGAGAAGTTCTATATCGAGCGGTTGAAAAAGCTCACGATAGAACAACGTTGGCTTCTTGTGGTCGGGATGCGTCAGGTAGCAGTGGATATGGTGCGTTCTCAAATACGCGATGAGCATCCCGATTGGGACAAGACGCAGATCAATTTAGAAGCCACACGGCGGATCATGGAAGCGCATGGAACAACCTTCAGACCAACTCGACGCGCTTTACCGCGCCCTTGATGCCCTTGAAGCAAGCGGCATTGACTACGCTATTACAGGGTCGTGGGTGATCAACGCTTACGGTATTGTGCGCGCGACGCATGACCTCGATGTTGTCGTTGCGCTGAAAGCGGAAGACGTAACCCAACTTGGTCTGGCGTTTCCAGGTCCATCGTATTACTACGATGAAGTTGACGCGATGGATGCAGTGCGAACCCGTTCCATGTTTAACATTGTGGATGGCGAGTCGACACTCAAGATAGACTTCTGGCCCCTGAAGGATGACGCCTATAGCCAAGAACAGTTTAAGCGCAGAGTGCAAGTTAAGTTCAGGGATCGACAGGCTTGGGCATTAACCGCCGAAGACATCATCTTGGCGAAACTTTTGTGGATCAAAATCTCGGACAGTGAAGGCCAATGGCGTGACGTTAAATCCATTTGGGCATTGAAGCAAAATGACTTGGATCGCAATTATTTAGAAACGTGGGCAGCGCGCATTTCTGTTGCCAATCTTTTAGCTAAAGTAACTACATGACAACTTCAGACTTCAATTCTATCTTTTCCGTTTTCGTCCTCGCCTCGTGGGCGAGCCTGCTCTTGCTGGCGGACCTCTTCGTGCCGAAGGATCGCAAGTGGATCACGGCGTGGTTGGCGATTTTGGGTTTGCTCGGCACGTTGGTCATGGTGCTGATCATGTCGCAGTTCACCATTTCCGGCTTCGGCGGCATGATCATGCTCGACGGCTTCACCCACTTCCTCAACGTGATCGTGCTGATTACCGGCGTCGTCGGTGTGCTGTTGGCGCTGAACTATCTGGGCAAAAACAACATAGATCGCGGCGAGTTTTACCCCTTGCTGTTGTTCACCGTGACGGGCATGATGATGATGGCTTCCGCCAGCGATCTCATCGTCGTCTTTCTTTCGCTTGAACTTCTCTCCATTCCGCTCTACATCCTTGCCGGTTTTGCCAAACCCCGATCCGATTCAGAAGAGTCGGCGATCAAATACTTTTTGCTCGGCGCGTTTGCTTCGGGCTTCTTTGTGTATGGCGTGGCATTAACTTACGGCGCGACAGGGACGACAAACTTTAAACAGATCGTTTCGGCTGTGGGCGCGGCAAAAGCGATTGACCCGATCTTGCTGACAGGCGCGGCGTTGATCTTGGTTGGCTTGGGGTTCAAAGTCGCCGCCGTGCCGTTCCACATGTGGACGCCCGATGTGTACGAAGGCGCGCCCACCGTCGTGACGGCGTTCATGTCTGTCGGCGCAAAGGTCGGCGGCTTCGCGGCGTTGTTCCGAGTTTTCCTCACCGCGTTTCCTGCTCTCGCCGCGAGCTGGTCGCCTGCCATTGCGATCATCTCCACGCTGACAATGATCGTTGGCAACACGGCGGCGATTGCTCAAGGTTCGATCAAACGCATGTTGGCCTATTCGTCCGTTGCCCACGCCGGTTACATTTTGATGGCGGCTGTCGCTGGCGGCAAAGGGTCGCTTTCAGAATTTGCGGCGAGCGCGGCGTTGTTTTATTTGCTCAGTTACATGATCATGAATCTTGGCGCGTGGTCTATCGTGATCGCCGTTGAGAAGAAACAAGGCGAAGGCAACTCGATTGACGATTTTGCCGGGTTGAGCGCAAGGCAGCCGTTGTTGGCAATTGCCATGGCGCTGTTTATGTTCTCGCTCATGGGCTTGCCGACCACTGTCGGCTTCGTGGGTAAAGTGTATGTCTTCAGCGCGGCGATCAACGCCGGATATATTTGGCTGGCGGTGATCGGCGTGGCGACGAGTCTGATCTCGGCGTTTTATTATTTGCGCGTGATCAAAGTGATGTGGATGGCGGGCGGCGAGAGTCAGGCTGTGCTGCCGATCCCGTTGGGAGCGGTGGTCGGCGTCACCGCCGTTGCCACGGTGGTGTTGGGTCTCTTTCCCGCGCCGTTGATGGATGTGGCGAGTCGGGCGTTGCTATCTTTGTTCCGCGCGTAAACCTACTTAAAATAAAACCCCGCTCGTCGTGAGCGGGGTTTTTGTTTTTAGTCGCCACTGCAAAAATGCGCGGCCTTGGTGGTCGCGAACATATCCACCGGCTTTTGCGTCTGCAACACGGAGAGCGTCTCCATCTGCCGCGTCGCAAGCATTTCCGATTCAAGCACCGCGTTCTTCGCCGTCAGGTTGATCGTCAGCGATGGCGCTTGAACCTGCTGGAAAGTGAGGCCTGTGCCAACCGTGCTGCCCGGAATTGTGAGATTGCCATTGGCAACTCCGGCGCAGGCAGTGACAAGCAACCCAGCAATAATGCCGATGAGTAAATACACCGCTATTTGATTTTTCTTCATAACACAGACCTCCTCCAGAAGGGATAAGTTTGGTGTCTATAATAGAATTAAAGGACAAATCGAGTCAACATTGAGATTAATTTCTCACACCCTACCCGAAAGGCAATTCTTTTGAATCATTTTATTTCTCGCGCCCTCGATCTTGCCACGATGCGCGGCGCAGATTATGCCGACGCGCGAATCGTGCAATCCACGGAGCAGACGCTGGCGGTGAAGAATGGCGCGGTAGATGCTTTGAGTTTCGACGAATCGGTGGGCTTCGGCGTGCGTGTGTTGATCAACGGCGCGTGGGGATTCGCCGCCTCACGCGCGATCACCGTTGAAGAAATTGATCGCGTGACGGCGGTCGCCATGCAGATCGCCGCCGCGTCCGCCGCCGTTCACGGGGAGGCCGTCACTCTCGGCGCAGCCGTGAGAAGCCGGGGCAGATACCTCACACCGATTCAAATTGATCCATTTTCCATTTCGACGGAAGAAAAACTTAATCTGTTGCTCAAAGCTGATCAGGAAATGAGCCGCGTGCAAGGTGTTTCGATTCGTCAGGGTAATCTTAGCTTCATCCGCGAGAAAAAGTTTTTTGCTAACAGCGAAGGCGCGGAGACCGAACAAACGATTTACGAATCGGGTGGGGGCATCGTGGCGACTGCCATCACCGGTGATGAGGTGCAGCGACGTTCCTACCCTAATTCGGGCGGGCGCGGGCAAGGCTGTGCGGGTTGGGAATATATTTTGGCGATGGATTTGGTGGGCAGCGCCGAGCGCGTCGCTTCTGAATCGGTTGCGCTGTTGAGCGCGGCTGAATGTCCGCGCGACGCCCGCGCCACGTTGATCTTGGGCGGGTCGCAAGTGGCGATTCAAGTTCACGAATCGTGTGGGCATCCCACGGAGTTGGATCGGGTGTTTGGCACGGAGGCGGCGTCCGCAGGCACGTCGTTTCTCACGCCCGATAAACTGCGCAAGTTCCGATATGGATCAGAGATCGTGAATCTCACCGCTGATTCGATCCGCCCGACAGGTCTTGGCACATTCGGTTGGGATGACGAGGGCGTTGCGGCGAGTTCAACGCCGTTGGTGCGAGATGGAATCTTTGCAGGCTATCTCATGTCGCGCGAGACCGCGTCGTTGTTGGGACTCGAATCAAACGGGTGTATGCGCGCTTCAAGTTGGAATCGTATTCCATTGATTCGCATGACGAATGTGAGTCTCGAAGCGGGCGAATGGGAGTTCGATAATCTGATCGCCGACACAGACGACGGCATTTACGTGGACACGAATCATTCGTGGAGCATTGATGATAAGCGGCTCAATTTCCAATTTGGAACGGAGATCGGTTACGAGATCAAACGCGGCAAGATGACTCGTTTGTTGAAGAACTGCACCTACACCGGCATCACGCCGGAATTTTGGAATTCGTGTGACGCGATTTGCAACGAGAAGCATTGGGCGATGTTTGGCACGCCCGATTGCGGCAAAGGTCAGCCGCGGCAGATGGCGCACACCGGACACGGCGCTTCACCCGCGCGGTTTAGGAATGTGAGGGTGGGGGTGATGAGTGAGACGTGATGCGTGATTATGCTTTTCTCTGTGCTATTTTTTCTATCACTCTCATCGCTACACTCCCTGCTTCCGCGAATCCTTTCGGATGTAATTGCTCAACCGAATCGTTTCGGGTGTGAATCCACCACGAGGCTTTGCCGAAAGTCGTGAGGGTGATCGCGTCGAGTCCTGCGCGGGCCAACGGGATGTGATCCATTAATGCGCCGACAAGGGAGAAATGCGAGAGAGGGATGTTCGTTTCCTTGCAAGCCTGCCTGATGAGCGACAGCAGGCGGCTCGGCTTGTGTTTGTTGTTGGCGTCCACGTAACATAAACGTCCATCTACCCCCACGCTGTCGAAGTTGAGAATGTAAATTTCTTTTTCTTGTTTCAACGTTTGTAAATAGTGCTGGACGTAAGCCGCCGCGCCCATCAATGCCATCTCTTCCGCGCTCGGAATCAAAATGGTTACGTCAATTTTCTCGCGCAAATCTTCGCGCAGGGCGAGGCACTCGGCGAGGTGCAGCACCGTGCCAACGCCTGAAGCATTGTCATTTGCGCCCGGAGATTTATTGCCGACATCGAGAAAGACGAGAGGGGAGGAAGCGAATAATAAGATGACACCGAGAATGGAGATTAGAGATTGGAGATTGGGGAGTATGGAAATAAAGGAAATAAGGGAAAGAGCGGGAGCAAAGGAAACGAGGGAAAGAAGGGAAAAAGCTAAGCCGCCGCCGATGATGAAAGAGAAGAGAAGAATGCGAATCGAGATCGGTATGATCTGACTCTTGGAGTCGTAATGGGCGACAAGATATATCTTTGTGGAGACGTTCGCTTCGCGTGCAACGTCTCTACGGATTTTTGCAACCAGATTCGTCGTCGTGTATTGCTTACCGAGTCTCATACATATTTTCGACCACGCCGACAACGCCCCCGTTTGTGGAACGACGCAGCCATGCTCCGCCGCGTTGAGAACTCGGTTGAACGAGAGAAACAAGCCGAACATCACCACGCCGACAACCCACGCATAGTCTTTGAACACCAACGCCAGAATGATCAGGATCATGTTGACGATGAGCAGGATCGAAACGAAAGTGTTGATTGCGTTGGCGAAGGTGAAGTGATGTTCCTCGACGCGGTAGCCAAAGTATTCCAACAGATCTTTTATTTCCTGTGCTACTTTGCGTTCCTCTTCCGTGCCAACCATGCGCGGGCGGGAGAGGCAGGCGGTGTAGTGGAGGGCGGTGATGGGGTTGAAGGTCATTTGGCGATCAGAATCACCGCCGCCCTCGCCTCAACTTTATAAGCACCATCATTCACCGTCGGCTGTTTTCCGTCTTCACAAAAATCATCCGGCGAGGGCCGGGCAGTATCCACCATGCGATGCCAATGGCGCCCTTGAGGGAGAGAAGGGAGATCGAAGACCAAAGATTCCCAATAGGCATTGAGCGCGACGTAGAAATGTTCGCCGTTGTTGGGCTTGCGGAGTTCAAAAGCGAGCGAGTGCGAGTGGTGACTCCAATCGGGCGAGTGGAGTTTGACCCCGTGCCACCTGACGTGCGCTTCGGTGAGCGGCGCAACCCAAAAGCGTTCTTCTTGAAACAATGCGTGTTCGCGGTTGAAGCAGATCAAGCCTTTGGTGAAGCGAAGTAGTTCGGCATTCGTCTTTAACTGATCCCAATTAAACCAACTGATCTCATTATCTTGGCAGTAAGCGTTGTTGTTGCCGCGCTGTGTGCGCCGCACTTCGTCGCCCATCAATAACATCGGCGTCCCTTGCGACACGAAAAGGATCGTCAAGAAATTTTTGATCTGCCGCAGGCGCAGAGTCGCTATCGCCTCCGAGCCGGCGTCACCTTCGACCCCGTGATTCCAGCTGAAGTTAAGATCGCTGCCGTCGCCGTTGTGCTGATCATTGGCTTCGTTGTGTTTCTCGTTGTACGACACCAGATCATTCAAAGTAAATCCATCGTGCGCGGTGACAAAGTTGATACTGCGATTCGGTTCGCGGTCGGGCTGCGGGTAAATATCGGGGCTGCCGGTGATGCGGGCGGCGAGGCGGCTTGCCATGCCGTTGTCGCCTTTCACAAAACGACGCACGTCATCGCGGAAGTGTCCGTTCCATTCTGCCCAACGGTGACCGGTGAATGTTCCCACTTGATACAGTCCGGCGGCGTCCCATGCCTCGGCAATAATTTTCGTTCCAGCGAGAACCGGGTCCGATTCGATCTCCCACAAGATCGGCGGGTTCTCCAACGGGCTTCCTTTTTCATCGCGTGACATCACCGACGCCAGATCGAATCGAAAGCCATCTACGTGCATCTCGCGCACCCAGTAGCGCAAACAATCCACAATCATCCGCCGCACAATGGAGTGATTGCAGTTGAGTGTGTTGCCGCAGCCGGTGAAGTTGAGATAGCGATGTTGAGAGTCGAGCAAGTAATAGCCCACGTTCTCAAAGCCGCGCAGCGAAAGCGTGGGTCCTGCCTCATCGCTCTCGGCGGTGTGATTGAAAACGATGTCGAGGATCACTTCGATGTTGGCACGGTGCAGCGCCTTCACCATGTCTCTAAATTCATCTACCGCGCTGAGCGGATGCCGCTGTGAACTGTAGCCGCGATGCGGCGCGAAGAACGCCACCGGATCGTAGCCCCAATAATTTTTGAGCGGCGCGGCTTTAATTTGCTCGTCGAATTGTTGAACCGGCAGTAGCTCAACGGTGGTGATGCCCAGTTCTTGCAGATAAGGAATCTTTTCGATGACACCGTGATACGTGCCGCGTTGGCTTTGCTCCACACCCGAACTGGCATCGCGCGTGAAGCCGCCGAGGTGCATCTCGTAGATGACCGATCCCGCAATCGGCTTTTGTAACGGTGCGTCGTCTTCCCAATTGTAGGCGCGCGCGTCTACGACCACGCTCTTCAACGCCTGCGCGCAATTGTCGCCGCGCTCTTTCGCCGCTTGCCGCGAGTAACCTTCGTCTATCACCGCGCGGGCATAAGGATCGATCAGAACCTTTTCGCCGTCGAAGCGATACCCGAGGTGAGGCGCGAACTGCCCATAGACGCGATAGCCATACAATTGCCCTGCGCCAATGCCCGGAACAAAGGCGTGCCAATAATAATAGGTTTTGTTGGCGTCGGGATCGAATTTGATCACGCGCGATGGCTTTGCATCCTCCACCCGATCAAATAAAAGCAGTTCGAGCGCGCTGGAATTTTTGGAAAATACACAGAAGTTCACGCCGCCCTCCTGCACCGTTGCGCCGAGAGGGAAAGTTTGTCCGCGTTGGAGACTGTTCATAGCCGAATGAGTATAGCACCGACTCTCTTGCAGTTAAAACTGTGCGCGCTTCACAAAAACACAAAGCCGACTTTCGTCGGCTTTAGTTAATCAAAACAATCATCGCGTAATCCCGCTTTGTGTTGCCGCGATTCAATCGCTCGGCGAGTTTTGACTCTTCAACCCCCTTACAAAATTTGCCTGCTCCTCACTCGCCAAACCTTTTTGCAGTTCGGCTAACACGGCTGCCATGCTGCTTTCAAGCAGATCGTTCACAGCAAGGTTTAACCCCGGAAAGACTTTGCTTTTGATAATCCCGTTGGCGTCGGGGGCTAACGGCAAGTATTGTCCCTCGATCAACTCGAACCAATCCAAACGCTTGTCGTTCACTTGCCACACCACGTATTCCTGCACGCCGTTGCGGCGATAGATTTTGAGTTTGTCAAAAAGATCGTACGACACGCTGGAGGCGGCGATCTCCACGATCAATTCCGGCGCGCCTTCTAAATAATCGTCGTCGCTGATCTTGCATTTGCCGCCCTTAATAAAAAGAGCTGCATCGGGTTGAACTTCATTGTCGGCATCTAATCGCAGGGTGGCGTTGTCGCCTGTTTGTAGATTAGGGGTGGAGGCTTTATAAAAGCCTAGCCATGTAACGATGTCACTATGGGGTCGGCTGTGAGCTTGAAAATGAACAGGGGATGGCATGAAGACAACTCCTTCTATTAGTTCGGCTTTGTTGACTCGCGACATCGTTTTGTAGCGTCGCTCAAACTCAGCGCGCGTTAAGCGATCACCAGATTGTAAAGTGGGAACACGCTTGGTAGAAGTAGATGCTGTCGAGAGCGGCTTATCAATCACAGTCATATCGGACTCCTTCACTGTTGCGGCAATCATACACCTATTGCCTTGCTATAATCAATCTATGTCCACTCAAGATGATCTTACCCCGCGCTCAAGCGTCATCGTCGGGATCGAGGTGGAAGGAATGTAAACAGATCCTCACGGGTGTACGTCGTAAGAGGTCACCGCCGTGATACTCCAATCCGCGTTGCGAATTGCCGTGACACTGATGGTGTGTGTAGATACAACGGTGGATAGCGAAATTTCTAATGGCGCGCGCGCGTACCCGTTGGCGTCCGTCACCGGAAACATAACCGCCATCGCGCCTTGTGTATGCGTGCATTGCCCAAGCACTGTCACGCCCGCCACAGGTTTGCCGCTGACATCCGTCACTGTGACATTGGCGTATTGAGTATACTTTTTAGACATGAAGAGGGAGACCGAGACCACAGGATAATCTACCCACAGGCTGACGTTCAGTGTAGGAATTGTCGTTGGCGTGGGAGCAGTCGCTGGCGTGGGCTGACACGCGGCGAGACTGGCTAAACATAAACTGAGAACGATGTAATAGAATTTCATTGCCTGACCATAGTACACCGTTTCCTTGCAAAAAAAGATATGCAAGTTGTATCCCAATATACGCCTCCAAAGTATAATGATATTTGTAAGGGAAATGTAACGTCGAGATCAATCTGTAACGGAATTTTTTGTTTTTGCATCGCACCTGACTGATCTGCTTATAACTTAACCCGTGTTGAGTTCGGCAAGACCCGTCAGGTGTTACAAATGGATTGGATCACTTGATCGATTCGTTTACACAAAAAACTATCGTCATTATCGGCGACGTGTTTCTGGACGACTACCTCATCGGACGGGCACACCGCCTCTCGCGTGAAGCGCCCATCCCAGTGTTGAACTTTAGATCGCGGCGGAATCTTCCGGGCGGCGGCGCAAACCCTGCCACGAACATCGTCGCCCTCGGCGCGCGCGCGGCGCAGATCGGAATCATTGGCGCCGACTCTAACGGCGCGACTCTCCAAAAACTTCTCGCCGAGTCGGGCGTGGATGTGAGCGGACTCATCACCGACGACTCGCGCCCGACTATCACCAAGACTCGCCTCGTGGCCGAAAGTGAACTGCGCTTTCCTCAACAGCTGGCTCGCCTAGACACGCAAAGCGATGAACCGTTGAGCGATTCGATCCGCGCCAAAGCAAAAGAGGAACTGCGGCGGCTCGCGGCACACGCCTCGGCGATTCTATTCTCGGATTATCGTGCAGGATTGATAGACGCCTCATTAACCGATGTGGCGCGGACTCTGGCGCGGGAACGTCCTCTCCTCCTCACCGCCGACGCGCAGGGTGACCTCGACAAGTATCGCGGCTTCAACTTAATTAAATGCAATCGCGCCGAAGCCGAAGCGTATTTAAACACTACATTGTCGGACGAAAAAGATTTTGTACAGGCTTTGGACGCGCTGCTTAAACGCCTCGAGGCGCAGGCGATCCTCATTACACGCGGCTCGCAAGGTCTCTCTATCAATGCGAAAGATAAGGGCTACACGCATTTGCCCGCGACCAACATTGCCGAAGTCTACGAGGTCACTGGCGCAGGTGACACGGTCATTGCAGTTACCACGTTAGCCTTAGCCTGTGGCGCGGATTCTGTTGAAGCGGCGCGGCTCGCCAACATTGCCGGGGGCATTGCCGTGCGCGGCTGGGGGAATGTGACGGTGACGAGGGAGGAGTTAAAGGCGGGGTTAAATGGGGGAGGCACCCCGAGCGGAACGCCCACTGCCAAGACTACGGCTGGCTATTGATCGCATACACATCCAACGGCAAGTTCTTCCCCTTTCTAACTTCCAACTTCCTTCTAACCCCCAACAGCGTGATAGAATTTTCTTCAATGACTCCTTCTGATCATCTGCAAACTATCCTCGATACCCTACCCACCAAGCCCGGCTGTTATCTGATGAAAGACGCGGCGGGCAAAATTATTTACGTCGGCAAGGCGGTTAACCTTCGCAGCCGCGTGCGGTCGTATTTCCACGCGCACGCGCCAGCGGATTCGCAAAAGACGGTTCAGCTTGTCAGGAACATCGCCGATATTGAAACGATCATAGTCGGCTCTGAACTGGAAGCGTTGATTCTCGAGATGAATCTGATCAAGAAGC
>Ga0172368_10003952_pt1 | contig 17520 bp, 13 predicted proteins | sample Lak11m_FD_114540 | JGI IMG/M metagenome (GOLD analysis project Ga0172368, IMG submission 114540) | Freshwater microbial communities from Kabuno Bay, South-Kivu, Congo - kab_022012_11m | ecosystem: Environmental > Aquatic > Freshwater > Lake | place: Democratic Republic of the Congo: South-Kivu...
GAATAACTGGGTGTAAGTATTTGCCATGTTTATTAATTTGTTAATGTCCTACGGACAATATAGCGCCATAGACTACCTATTTCTATTGATCTTGAAGCCCTACGGGCTAAATAATATACAATTTCCATTCTCGTACGAAAATAAGAATGTATTTCATGAATTTTGGGGACATGAGTTTTCAGGATTACTTTCTGTCTGGCACATCAAACAATAATTTAGCCATCAAGTGTAATTTCTGAATATAGTTACAATAATTTTTTTACATTTACCCCATAATTCAATGGGGTAAATGTTTACACGATCCTTACTTTTTCAACTTTTATTTTCGTTAATTGCATTATCGGTCAGGTCGGATGAAATTGATAGCCTGATCAGAATACTGCCGCTGACGTCCGACAGGAATGATAAGTCAGTAATTCTCAACGACCTCTGTTTAAAACTGGTTTACAGCGATCCCGATTCGGCACTGGTTTTTGGTAAAATGGCGCTGGCTATTGGAAAATTCTCGAACAATGATCTCATCACCGGAAAATCCTACAACCGTATCGGCATTGTTTACGATGTCATAAATAATTGGGACAGCGCTTTGGTATTTTATGATTCTGCGCTTTACTTTTCTACAAGGGCAAAGGATTCAATTACTATCGCAAGCGCTTATAATAACATCGGGCTTGTTTTCTGGAATAAATCCTTGTATGACAAAGCTGTTGAAAATTTCTTCAAATCGCTCGTATTATTCGAAAAACTAGGCAGGAAGAAAGGTGTCGCAAATACTTATAACAATATCGGTCTGATCCTGATGGAACAAGGAAGGGATTCAGCCGCAATCTTTTATCAGACCACCGGACTTAAAATTCGTGAAGAGTTAGGGGACGAAAGTGGAATCAATGATTCAAGATTGAACATTGCCCTGCTCTACTGGAGTACAAAACAGTACGATTCGAGCGCTTTTTATTACCGGGAAGTGATCCCATTCTATTTGGAAACAAATAACCATTATGCCCTCGGAACTGCTTTTCATGGATTGGCACAGGTATTTGATGTTAAAAAAGAATGGGATTCAGCAATATATTATTTCGACAAGGCTGTTGCCAATCATCTCAAAGTTGAGAACAATTATAAAGCGGCATCGAGCCTGCTGAACAAATCCTATGTTTATAATGAAATGAATGATCGTTCCAATGAGTTGAAAATCCTGCTTCAGGCAATTGAACTGGTCAGGGATAAAAGCTCCGAGCGGGTACGGTCCAAAATTTTATTTCAACTGGCTCACCTGTACCATGATATAGGTCAGTATCAAAAATCTTCGGAAATATTTCTTGAGTTTAAAACCATTCGCGATAGCATGTACAATGTGGATCGGGATGAAAAAATTGAACAGATAAAGGTTCAGTACGAAACAGAAAAGAAGGAAAAAGCCTTGCTGGAGCAGAAAGCAGAAAATGAAAGGCTTGAAAAAGAGAAAGCGCTGGCAGAAGTCAGGGTGAATAACCGGAATATCTGGATCATTACCATTTCCGGCGCTGGTATAATTGTCATTTTCTTTTTGCTTTATTTATCTCAAAGAGCCAAACGGAAGTCCCAGGCTGAAAAGGATGCGGCTGTTATTTTGGAAAGGGAAACGGGCATGAAAGCGATTTTTGACGCGCAGGAAGAAGAACGAAAGCGGATCGCCAAGGATTTGCACGACGGGATCGGACAACAAATAAGCGCATTGAAATTAATGTTTCAAAATCTGACAAAAGGGATCATCGAAATGAAACCGGAAACGAAAGAGGGATTGGGAAAAATTAATGATCTGATCGCTGAAACGGGTACCGACGTCAGAACAATTTCGCACCAGATGATGCCGCGGGCTTTAACAGAACTCGGATTGGTGGAGGCTATTGAGGATATGATCGGTAAAAGTTTCCCAAAGGATGAAATTCGGTGTAATTTTGAACACTTCCGGATGGAGGAGCGACTGCCTGAGCATGTCGAAATTGGCTTATATCGTATAGTCCAGGAGCTTCTGAATAATATCATCAAACATTCAGGAGCTAAAAAGGTGGATATACAATTAATGAGAGTTGACACCCATTGTGTTCTGATAGTTCAGGATGATGGTAAGGGGTTGTCAGCGAAAAAGGATGGGCAGGGAATCGGCATGATGAATATCAGCAACCGTCTCAGAACAATGAATGGTGAACTGAACCTGGAGTCAGACGGAGATCATGGTACGATGGCGACGATAAGGATTGCCCTGGAATAAGTCGGCAGTCAGAAATGGCAAGTTTGATACACCAAATTACAGACTGCGGACTGCTGATTTCCGACTGAATATTATAGAAGAATAAACGAGCGCTTCAAAAAAATGAATAATGCAAAGTACAATATCATTCTCGCGGATGATCATGAAATTTTTCTTGAAAGCTTATCCGCTTTAATTGAAGCTGAAGAGAATCTGCATGTTGTTTCGTGTGTTAATAACGGCAGAGATTTGGTTTCGAAGGTGAAAGAATCAAAGCCCGACCTGTGCATTGTTGACATGGATATGCCGGAAATGAACGGTTTGCAGGCCTCCGAAATCCTGTTGAAATCATTTCCTGATCTCAGAATCCTTGTATTGACCATGCATAAAGAAAAGAGCCTGGTAAAAAAAATGATGAGCCTCGGAATCAAAGGCTATCTAATTAAAACATGTGATAAAGAGGAGTTTCTTTTTGCAATCAACAGGATACTGAAAAACAAGACCCATTTTTCAGAGGAAATCATCGAAACGATTGTCAGTGAACCGAAAATCAGTGGCGATAATTCAGGTATTTCGAAAATAGCTTTATTAAGCCAAAGGGAAAAGGAGATCATCCGGCTTTTATGCAAGGGGCTTAGCAACAATCAAATTGCCGGAAAACTCTTTATCAGTTCAAAAACTGTGGATAATCATCGTACCAATTTAATGCACAAGCTCGATGTTCACAATGTTGTCGAGCTGATCCGCTTTTGCCTGAAGCATGGGCTGGCTGAGTGATTTGAAAATGGTTTTGTCGTATAGGTGTTCTGTGTTCCGGGCTTTCATTTCCATTTTGTCAATTCATTCTCATCCGTTTCAAATAAGTATCTGAGCTTTTTTAGGGTAAAGACCCTAAAGGTTTAAGTCCTCTTCCTTATTGTGTAATTATGTGATAGTGTGTAATTTTACTTCTTTGTTTTTTTACATTATTAAATAAATTTAAAACATGGAGGGATAAAAAATGAAAAAAGTTTACTTACAAATGATTTTGTTGCTGTTAACTTCAGCACTTTTTGCACAGTGGGTGCCTGTTCCGATAGGAGGTAGCAGCGCCACAGTAACCAGCATGTTTGCTTATGCCGATACCGTGATGGCCGGTACGGATGGAGATGGTATCTTCAAAACCATGAACCAGGGTGCATCCTGGACAGATATCAGTGGTAATATCGGAAATGAATTTATCAACGATATCCGGGGCGGAGGTGGTCCCAAGGTGATTTGGGCAGCAACAAACGACGGAGCTTATTTTACCCAGGATCATGTCAGTTATGAAAACTGTACTTCGACCGGCCTTTCCATGACCGATGTTACTTATTTCTGGTTTGGAGATGGTTCTGCATCGGCTGAATGGGCAATCGGAACAAATGGCGGGGGCGTGTTTTGTTCTCCTAATATCAACGGCCCCTGGAACAATACGAGTAACGGTTTGACCGGAAACGGATTGTTTATCAATGACTTGTCGGGTTACGATGATGGAGAAGATAGTTACGCAGTTGTAGCTACCAATAATGGTATATATTTTTCGTTCGATAACCTGAGCACATGGACTCCAAAAAACAATGGCCTTTCAGGAGAACAATTAATTGTGAAGCGTCTGGCTTGCCTGGGAACCGCGGTGATGATCGCAACCCACGGGGGATTTTACTATACTACGGATTATGGGGATAGCTGGATGCCTGTTATCCCGGATGAGAAATTTAATGTCCTTCTCGTTTATCCATCAGGCACGGGAATAAATATTTTTATTATGGGTGAAACAGGTTATTATTCTCCCGATATGTTGAATTTTTATCCTATCGATTTAACGGGCATGGGAGAAGTTATTTCCATTGCTACAACATCAACACATCTTTTTGTTGGAACGGCAGAGGAGAAAAAAAACGGAAAGTCCGGTGGTATTTACCGTTTGCCACTAGATCAATTGATTACGGGAATTTCAGAACCCATAGTGTCCGAAGTAGAAACAGCTCAACTGGATCAGAATTTCCCGAACCCGTTTAAGCAGTCAACCCGGCTTCATTATTCAATCAATACGGGAGGATATGTAAGCCTGAATATTTATGATTTTCTGGGGCGTCAAATTATGTCAATGGTAAATGAATTCCAGCCTTCGGGCGATTATTCCATCAGTATCGAATCGTCGGGTCTTCCGGATGGCGTTTACTATTATACTTTGAGTGTAAACCATTCTCCCGGAAAAACCCTGAAGATGACCATATTGAAATAAACAAACATGTTAATTATAAACGAGGCTGTCTCAAAAGGCTCTTACGCGTCATTGCGATCCCGCAGAAATGCGGGATCGCAATGACGTTCTCACTTCAATATTGAGACAGCCTCTTTTTTATGCCCTTCATTACCAAAAAACAAATCAGTTCATCTTTTAAATTATTGTAGTTTTGAACCTGAATAATGCAAAGTGTATGAACGTTAAAGCATGTTTTACTAATAAAATGATTGCCCTGGTTATTTTCTTGATTTATTCAGGAGAGCTCATCGCACAAAATCCAGACGATCACGACTTCAATTGTTTTTCCATTCTTGCCGGTAAAAACGCGACTGCCGACGGTTCAGTTATGTTTGCTCATAATGAAGATGACTATGGCGATCAGCTTGTCAATTGGTACAAGGTTCCCTCAATGAAACATCCTGATGGTGAAATGATTGAAATGAAAAATGGAGGACAATTGCCACAAATAAAACAAACCTGGAGCTATCTGTGGCTGGAAATGCCCGGAATGGAATTCTCCGATTCTTATATGAATGAATGGGGAGTAACAATTGGTTCGGATCAATGCCTTTCGCGCGAAGAAAATCCTGACCTGACACTTGGAGGGATTGGCTATGAATTAAGAGAAGCGATGGCTTCAGGGGCTAAGTCCTCACGGGAAGCCGTCAAAATTGGAGGTACACTGATTGAGCAATACGGCTATGCTTCATCCGGTAGAACCTATTGCATTGCTGATGCAAACGAAGCCTGGATGCTTTCAGTCGTATACGGGAAACATTGGGTTGCTCAGCGGATCCCTGATAATGAGGTGGCTATCATTCCGAACTATTACACCATTTCAACAGTAAATCTTGCCGATACATTAAATTATTATGGCTCGCACGATCTTTTCACTTATGCCGAAAAAAACCAATGGTATGATCCGGATAAAGAAGTCTTTAATTTCCGCATGGCTTATGGCGATCCGGAAAACATAAAACACCCTGGAAATATTGTCAGGCATTGGAGTTCAATAAACCTGCTTTCGGAAAAGAAATGCCAGATTGATGACGAGTTTCCTTTTTCTTTCGTGCCTGAAAAGAAGATAACTCTAAGAATGCTGTTCACAGTTTTGAGAAATCATAACGAAGGCTCGGTATATGATGAATCCGATGGTTATAAAAAGGGAAATCCGCATGGATATGTACGTGCAATATGTTCACCTGCTACTCAATACGGATTTGTAGCACAGCTTCGATCCAATTTACCAGGAGAAATTGCCTTTGTGTTGTGGCTGGCTCCTTTCAGGCCTTGTGTTCAACCTTTTATTCCATGGTATATCGGGATCACAGAAATCCCTCAGGGTTTTGCAGCCGGCGATTATAAAACAGCCCGACGCAACCAATTCCTTGAAATTGAAAACATCAGTGAATTTGCACAAGGCCATAAATTTCCTGAATTTGTCAGTTTTGCCAAAAAAGTTGATGAGAATTATGCAAAGGAGATAGAAGGAATTCAACAGAAAATTCAAACTTTAGAAAATGAACTCCTGCAAAGTCAGGCTGAATTTGAAAACCGTGTATTATCTGTTTTTTCATCGGAACCACAACAAACCAGAAAAATATTGACGGAATATACTGAAAAACTTATTGAGCAACCCATGGAGATTGAACAACGATAATTACATACCAGTCTGGTTATCCGGTGAATTCGATGAATCCATGGAAACCCTCTCTCTGATTATTCAGCCGGTTAAAACCTTCTGCTTCGATTGTTCTGACGATTACCACCTTTTTCCTAATTTTGGGGAAAATATTTCGCATGAAAGTACTTCTGGTCGGAAATCCAAGAACAGTGAAAGGTTTCAACAGGCTTACAAAAATTCCAAGCCTAAACCTTGCTTCTCTTGCTGCAAATGTTGAAGAAGGATTATGCGAAATTAAAATTGCCGACCTTGTTGTTAAAGATAAAAATCCTAAAAAAGCATTAAACGATGTATTAACGGAATTCAGGCCTGACGTTGTTGGATTTACTGCCATGAGTTTTCAGTATCAAAAGGCACTTGAACTGATTAAACTCACGAAATCCTTTTCCAAAAACATCATTATATTCATAGGAGGCTATCATGTTACCGCCGACAAGGAGAACATCCTGGCCGGAGAAGACATGAAATATATTGACTTCCTTATTGACGGTGAAGGTGAAGTTCCATTTAATGAACTGTTAAAAGCTCTTGTGAATGGAAAAGATTTCAGTCTTGTTCCCGGTATTTGTTATCTGAAAAATGGTGAACAGGTCACCAACGACCGCCCTTCGCTTATTTCACCTGAAGCCATAAAAATTCCCAAACGTGGCAGCCGGATTTTTAAAAAAGGATTTCATATTATGGGAATGCCTTGCGACGTCATTGAAACGTCGAGGGGATGTGTTTATGATTGTAATTTTTGCAGTATCAGAAATATGTATGGCAAGTCATTCCGCAAGTTTTCAATTGAACGGATCATGACCGACCTCGAAGACGCAAAACGACATGGAGCTAAAAGCATCTTTATCACCGACGATAACATAACACTCGATGGTAAGCGTTATCTTGAACTTTGCAACGAAATAATCAGGGCGAAATTGAATTTGACTTTTGCTGTGCAGGCAAGTGTAAGGGGCTTCATGAAAACCCCAGGATTGGCCGAAGCCATTGCAAAAGCGGGAACAAAGTTCGTTTTTCTCGGAATAGAAAATGCATCCGACTGTGCCCTTGAATTTATGAACAAGAGCAACCAGCTTACCAGCTCTGATACTGAGATAGTTGTAAGGGAACTTAAAAAAAATAATATCCTTATCGTGGGCGGCTTTATTTTTGGTTATCCCGACGATACCCGGCAAACCCTGCTTGAAAATTTCGAATACGCAAAAAAAATAGGCGTTGACATTCAATTGTTCAACATACTCACACCGCATCTTAAAACCGAATTGCGCGAGGAATTGATGCGGGATGGCCTGGTAACAAATACCGATGATTACAGCTATTACAACCATTATGCTTCAAATGTGAAGACCAGGCATTTATCCTCAGAAGATCTTTACAGGATAAGAAACCGGCTCGATGCGCGGTTTCCTGTTGAGTCGAAGGCCATCTTTCGTCTTTTCAGGGCTTATCCCTCATATTTTACTAAACTTATGTTCAGAATGTTGAAAGAAGAACCGGCAAACTGGTTTAATTTTACGACCGGCATACTTAAAAGACATTAATATTAATGCTCCCGGAAATGAAAGCTTTTATTAAAATTTTTTGGATTTTTATTATTCTTCTCACGGTGTACTCCTGTAAAAAAGAGGAAGATAAAGCTGAACCTTTGAGATATGACATCATAAAAGTCGTAACCGGTTTTGGGGATTTCAGGATCTGGTTATATCAAAACACCCCTTTGCACCGTCAAAATTTTCTTAATCTTACTCAGCAGGGATTCTATGATTCGCTGATATTTCATCGTGTGGTTGAAGATTTCGTGATACAGGGTGGTGATCCGGAAGGAACCGGTTACGGAGGCACTGGTTACACTATTCCGGCCGAAATCATTCCCGGGCTGAATCACGTTTATGGAGCCGTTGGCGCTGCACGTCAAGCCGATTACTATAATCCGGAAAAGGAATCGAACGGATCACAATATTATGTTGTATGCGATCCTGACGGAGAACCTGCACTTAACGGAAACTATACCATCTTTGGAATAGTTTTTCAGGGTATTGAAACCGTATTTGCGATTTCAAAGGTTGTTGTTGATACCAATGACAAGCCAATAAATGATGTATTCATGGAGAAGTTGACCATCGAAAATTATACTGCCGATGAACTTCAGAATAATTTCGGGTTTACAATTCCTTGAAGTTTGATATACGATATTCAAGTATTTGCTGACTAAACAAGAATCTTTAAGGATCAGAATACCACCCTTTGCTATAAAATTTCTATTATCAGCAGGAAAACTTTAAAACTTTAAATTTACAGGTTTTAATATTTTCGGTATTATGCCGGAGAGTCATTATTTTCTCCTGATGTCCTGTAACCAAAATTTCCAGGAACAGTTTAATAACCTACTTTATTTTATATGGAAAGCAGCATCATTCACGGAAAGAACAGGTTTTACAAAACGGTCGAAGGATTGAACTGTGAACTTGAATATATGATCTGCGATAATAATACCATCAATTTTTTTCACACCTATGTACCTGAATCCCTGAGAGGAAGAGGAATTGCCGGGGAGATCATCAGGGAAGGGATTGATTATGCCATTGCAAACAAATACAGGATTATTCCAACTTGTTCTGCTGTAAGAACGTATATGGATCGAAATCCTGAATACAGAGAATTAATCATGAAGTAGAGATCGGCAGAAAGGCATTGATTGACCCCCTGAATTTTTTCAGGTTACATAAAAAAGCCCCGCCATCGGCGGGGCTTTGATTTATCCTGTTAACATCCTAAATTTCCCATGTTTTCCCGCTGTTCAAAAGATCGTCAACTGTTTTGATCAGACTTGTTTCTATTTCATATTGTATAATCTGTTCCATTTTCGATTCAAAGGTAAAATCTGTTACCGAGCGTATCACACCCAACACAATCGGGAAGACCGGGGGTGCCATTTTTGCAAGCATCACATGGATACCCGGATCACGCTGATATTTATCATGTACAAGCAGGTCTTTCTCTGTAATACCATGATCACCTATCTTTACTACCTCAAGGTTTGTACCTCTTAAAATAATACCTTTATCATTTTCTTTACCGAATATCATTGGCTCGCCATGGCGTAAAAACAACTGATTCTCATCCTTGGTTTCCTTAGAGGCTACATCAGCATGCACATTATTAAAGAAAATCACACAATTCTGAAGGATTTCGATCAGTGAAGTTCCCTTATGACGACCCGCCTCCAGCATGATTTCACCCATCATTTTGGGATTATTGTCCACTGTTCTGGCAAAGAAAGTTCCCTGTGCCCCAATTGCCAATTCACCGACATTAAAGGGATGTTCGATGGTTCCCTGGGGAGAGGTCTTTGTTTTTTTTCCCGCGGGAGTAGTAGGAGAGTATTGCCCCTTCGTCAAACCGTAAATCTTATTATTGAATAACATTACGTTGATATCGAGGTTTCTTCTCAGCAGGTGAATAAAATGATTTCCTCCGATCGCAAGCGAATCTCCGTCGCCGGTAATCATCCATACGTGTAAGTCAGGATTGGTTATTTTAATACCGGATGCAAGTGGAGCAGCCCTGCCATGGATACCATGAAAACCATAAGTTTTCACATAATATGGAAACCTTGAAGAACAACCGATACCTGAAACCACAACGACATCCTGCTTACGAACACCAAGTTCGGGCAGTACCTTCAGAAATGATGAGAGAATAGCATGATCGCCGCAACCCGGACACCATTTTACCATCTGATCGCTGGTAAAATCTTCTTTTGTTAACGTAGTTATTTCCTGAAAACCATCTGCCATGATTACTCCTCCTCTAAAATTTCATTGAATTTATCCACCAGTTCCATAACCATAAAAGGAAGTCCCTGAATTTTATTGTACTGATAAAATCTGAACTTTTGAAAATTCATTCGCAGATAAAGTACAAACTGGCCTAGATTCAATTCAGGTACAATAATTTTCTTAAATCGTCCAAAAATTTCTTCAGTATTATTAGGTAAAGGATTGATATAATGAAAATGAGCAAGGCTGACTTTTTTGCCGGCATCCTGCATTTCCTTTACAGCTTCTATCATTACACCATAAGTACTGCCCCAGCTTACTACCAGCAGGTCACCGCTTTTGGGCCCGAATATTGTTTGAGGTTCGATATAATTAGCCACCCTTCTCACTTTTTCAGCCCTCAATTCACACATGAGCTGGTGGTTTTCAGGATCGTGTGAAACATTTCCAGAAATATTTTCTTTTTCCAGCCCACCAATTCTGTGTCGTAATCCAAGTGTTCCGGGTATTGCCCATGACCTGTTTAATTTTTCCGGATTTCTGAGATAAGGACGGTATATCAAATCTTCTGCCTCTACAATGGGTGGATTAATAGGTGGAAGATCAGCCATTTTTGGTATTCTAAAAACTTCGGAGCCGTTGGCAATATATCCGTCGGTGAGTAAAATTACAGGAGTCATGTGTTCCATTGCAATCTTACCGGCTTCATAAGCATAATAAAAACAATTGGAAGATGAAGATGCTGCCAGAACCACCACAGGGGCCTCACCATTGCGCCCGAACAAAGCCTGTAGCAAATCCGATTGCTCTGATTTTGTAGGCATTCCTGTTGAGGGGCCGGCACGCTGAACGTCAACTATGACAATTGGAAGTTCTGTCATCACAGCCAAACCGATTGCTTCAGTTTTAAGGGATAGCCCCGGTCCTGATGTGGAAGTTACTGCGAAAGCGCCGGCAAAACTTGCTCCTATTGATGATACTATGCCGGCAATTTCATCTTCAGCCTGCAAAACTTTAGCTCCTAAAGATTTATGTATTGAAAGTTCCTGTAATATTTCTGTAGCCGGTGTTATAGGATATGATCCTAAAAACAATTTCCTCCCTGATTTTTCGGAAGCCGCAAGTAGTCCCCATGCGGTTGCTATATTGCCTGTAATATTCCTGTATTTTCCTTTTGAAAGTTTAGCAGGTTCAACTTTATAAGTTATACTGCTCAGCGCCTCAATAGTATCAGCAAAGTTATATCCTGCTCTCAATATCCGTTTATTGGATTCGATGATCAGTGGATTGGCCCTGAATTTTTTCTCAAAATATTCATCAGCAGAAGAAAACTCACGGTTAAAGACAAAGAACATGATACCCAGAGCGAACATATTCCTGCTTTTCAATATCATTTTACTGTCAAGTCCAAGATCTTCACAGCTTTTTTTTGTTAATGAGCTTATAGGAGCTTTAATGACATTATATTCAGTAAGTGAACCATCAGTCAATGGATTTTCATTATAGCCCGCTTTTTCAAGCGATTTGTCGTTAAATGTTTCAGTATCCACTATGATGGTACCGCCTTTTTTTACCCACATCAGATTTTTCTTCAATGGTGCCGGATTCATAGCTACAAGAACATCAGCAAGATCGCCGGAGGTAAAAATCTCCTTATGTCCAAAATGGATTTGAAAGCCTGATACACCTGAAACAGTGCCTTGTGGAGCTCTGATTTCGGCAGGGTAATCCGGAAAAGTTGCAAAATCATTGCCTGCAACTGCTGCGGCTTCGGAAAATAAAGTTCCAGTAAGTTGCATACCATCGCCTGAATCACCGGCAAACCTTACCACGACGTTTTCCAACTCTACCACTTTATGTCTCTTGGTAGTCATTATTTATGTTTTAAAACTGCGCAAATTTAAATGTTTTATTTTGTTATGATCACAGAAAGTTAACAAATTTTCGACATATTAAACCCGGTATTTTTCCGGTTACAACTTCGTTTTTCCCTTTATTTATAAGGTTTCCACTGTTGAGAAGATGAATCATTCTCCAGGCCAATTGAATAATGCTTACATAAAATCAAAAAATGTCACGTTAAAAAATCGTTAAATTGAAAACCACATATATTGAAATAGAAAAAAATGTCGTTTTAAAAATCCTTGTAAAAAGAGTACTGTTGGTAATTATGGAAAATATTTCTATAACGTAGATTGAAAAATAAAACAATAATTTCATAAAAAGTTAAGAATGAATAAGATGAACGTATGGCATACAATTGGCGGTAATTTTTTCAATCAGCCAAAACACAAATAGCCTGCGTTCAGTTACATGTTGTAAAATCAAAAACTTTATACCATGCTTAAATACACGAAGATCATTTTACAAAAAGTAAGTTTTAATAAAGAATTGTTCAATCTTGAGCTTCGTAAATCTGTAAAATGGCTGAAAAAGGAAGAAGCAGCGATTCTCAGAACCTGGTGTATTATAAACTTTGGGGCGGTTTATATGGATGTGATCAACGAAGCTTTTAACTGATCAGGAGTTATCACTTGCAAACCATTCAGCATAGCAGGTAGTTGTTTCTCTTAACCTGATGCTAAATAAGTTTAACTGGGAAGGAAGTTGTTTTCTGATCCTTTCCGCAAAATCCGAAACAAGATTTTCACTCGTAGGTTGATATTCAACAAAGATTACTTTATCAAACAGTTCAGCAGATTCTTTGAAATGTTCATGCGGTGTTTCCCTATTCAGTACCAAAGCATGATCAAAAATATCCACCACCTTTTCCCTGACAATTTTTTTTAAATCTCCGAAATCAATGACCATTCCGAGTTTCGGATCCGCTTTTGAGCTATTCGGCTTGCCTATCACAGTCACAGCCAATCCGTACGAATGCCCGTGAACAAATTTACACGAACCATCGTAACCCAAAAGTGCATGAGCCATTTCGAATGTAAATTCCTTTGTAACTCTGATATTTGCCATAGTTTCCATTGAATTTAGTTGACAAAAGTAGAACAAAATCTGCAACTCCGGTGTTTTAGTATTTTTGAAGAAAATATACCTTATCATGAAATATGTCGGAGCTCATGTAAGCGCATCAGGAGGTGTGGAAAATGCACCAGTTAATGCTCATCAGATCGGGGCAAAAGCCTTTGCACTTTTTACTAAAAATCAAAAACAATGGTTTTCAAAACCTTTAACAAAGGAAAATATTGACTTGTTCGTAGAAAATTGTTCTAAATACGGTTTTAATCTAAAACATATATTGCCGCATGACAGTTACCTCATCAATCTGGGAAATCCGGTAAAAGAAAATCTTTCAATGTCGCGAAAAGCATTTCTTGATGAAATGCAGCGTTGTGAATTACTTGGACTCCAGTTGCTCAACTTTCATCCGGGTGCGCATTTAAAACAAATTTCAGAAGATGAATGCCTGAAACTGATTGCCGAATCGGTCAATATCACCCTTAATAAAACCAAAGGAGTGACTGCAGTTATCGAAAACACAGCAGGTCAGGGAAGTCATGTTGGCTATAAATTTGAACACCTGAAAATTATTATTGACCAGGTGGAAGATAAAAACAGGATTGGTGTTTGCCTCGATACCTGTCATTCTTTTACTGCAGGGTATGATATAAAAACTGAAACTGGCTATAAAAAAGCATACGATGAATTCGGGCGAATTGTTGGATTTCAGTACCTGAAAGGTATGCATCTCAACGACTCCAGGAAAGAACTCGCTTCGCGGGTTGACCGGCATGACAGTTTAGGCACCGGTTTTTTGGGTGAAGAAGTTTTTAAGCGCATAATGAATGATCCCAGGTTTGATGATATTCCCCTGATACTTGAAACACCCGATGACAGTCTTTGGGAAAAAGAGATTAAATGGTTGTATAGTCTGGTAGAATAATTAATGAGTCAGTGTAAAATTTTCTTTTCTTAAAAATCAAGGCTCAGGCTTAGATAAAATATAGAAGGCTGTATCATATAATCTTCAACACCCCATGCAAGGTCGGCGCGGATAAAATAGCCCAATAACCTGGTTCGGGCTCCAAAACCAAAACCACCGACGATCGGCTCTTTCTGAACCTTAACAGTTACATTTAACGGCGATTGCCGGATGTTGTTTGTATAAAGAAAATTATCTTCCGAATAGGGATGCAGCCCCGTCCATGCCGTACCAATGTCCCCGAATCCGACGATCTGGAAATTATTCATGAAATCCGATTTAATCGGACGATTGGCAAAATACCTGAATACCGGGAAACGGATTTCACTGTTGAATACCGCAAAGCTGTTCCCGTTTCGGATATTCTGGTCGAAACCGCGAAGATTTGTCGCAAGAGTTTGATAAGCATAATCCTGGTTCTGATCAATGGGAGTATGGCTATTGAATTTTGGAAATAACCAGTTATCAACACTTCCCATATAATAGATTAATTTGTTATTCCCAAAGGACGAACTTACGGCGAACCTGTTTGCCCAGATTAAAGTCCGGTGTATTCGCTGATAATTTCTGATATCAAATCCTACAACCTCCAGGTTCTTATTATCAATTTCAAGGATATAATAGTATTCCCCAAAAAGTTTAAATCGTGTTCCGACAAAAAGGTTAACACCAAGGTCTTTTGTATTGTCATAAATCAATTCCCCTTTTATACCAAAAAGATTCTTGTAGTTATTGTCACGCGCAAGGTTGGTAGCATCAGTTGACAGATAAACAGCCATGTCATTCCGGTAGGAACCTGTACCTTTCAATGCTAAAACCGGGCTGAAGGGATATTTTAATACATAATATAGCTCATGGGAATAAACGCGGACAATGTGGTTGTACTCATCATAATTTTCAACTGAATTCCTGTGAAACACAATTTCCTTGTCCACACGTTTTTTAAGATTGGCAAAGCTAAGAAGGTATTCATTGTTCACCAGATTCAGATTCAGCCTGATTCCACCGACAATCCTGTAATCTTCCAAAAGATCGGTCACACCAACTTTGAACAATACATTAAATCCGGGATTCAGGAAAATGGGTGACGAACCACCTGTAAATGGCTGATAATTCTGGTTCAGATAAGAGAAATCAACCTGAGTTACAATTTGATTTATAAAATATTCAACATTATAATTTAACCGCTTTGGCGGTTCGTCTTCGTCCGCTTCTTTCTGACCGGGCAAAGGAACGCTGATCATTGTGAAAGTCCTGTTTTTCGCGTCTTTAACCTGGCTTCCCGGCTGATTAAATTCATAATTGCTAATATTAATTTTCGTGGGAATATTTACCGAATCCGAAGAAATTATTTGCTGCATCTCCCTGAGAGCGTCGCTTTGCCGTACCGTCGTAAATCCTCTTTTTTTCTTTGCCTGGCCATCAACTTCTTTTGCACCACCTGCTCCCTCAATCTTTGGTTTTTTACCGTACTCTTCAATTAGCTGATCCATGTACTGAGTGTTTTCGAGGGATTTTTGTTCCATTGCTGAAGGTGGAAGGACATCAAATATCTGCAAATAATTCTTTCGGTCTTTGTAAACAACCTGTGCATATTTATTTATTTCAGGGACAATGTCCTGTTCAAGTATATTCCTTGAATAATCGGTTACCGGAAAGGAATTGGTAAAATAGCGAAAATGTGTGGTCGTATCAATATAATTTATTGTACTGTCGAAACGCCCTATAAACCTGTTATAAATACCATTTTCATCACTTAAATAGGAGATGTACTTGTTTTCATATTCCATGGCATGGATTTCATTCGCCAGTGGTGTCCTGGTCACCCTGCGAAGAATCACATCCTTTTCACGGTAATTGTAAAGAAACAAGTCGTAATTTTTCTGAGTTTCACCAGGTTTATATTTGCTTTCAAAGCGGATGGTGTCGGTAATCCTGTTTGAACTAAAGATGATTTCTTTCGAACCGTTGATAAACCGCGGATACAGGTCGTCAAAATGATCAGCGGTAATTTGTTCATAGGAGTTGGCCCCGATATCATAAACAAAAATATCCGATTGTCCGTTTTGTACAGCCGACATCACCATACTCCGGCCATCAGGTGAATAAGCCAAATCGAGGACCTTTTCAAACTGGTAAAGAATCACAGTTTCCAGTTTCTTATCGTCCATCAGGTAATAATACAGGAAAATTTCACCCTTTCTTTCAACTAAAATTGCTAAAACTTTGCCTGTAGGATGCCATGCCAGCAGCGGATATGAATAATCTATTTTATCTTCAAGCCGGTAACCTCCCTTCTTAATTTTTTTAGCCTTGCCCGTTTTTGTATTTTTCAAATATACTTTATATTGTCCGAAATTATTATAGGTGTATGCAAGATAATTACCGTCCGGGCTAAGTTTGAGCTGACCATAAATGCGCTGTGGTTTGACCTTTTTAAGAATGGAGCCTGTTGGGAATTCCCTTGCTGAATCCGCCGCCGTATATAGTTCCTTGTAGTAATTCAGCGCTTCGGTTTGCAGGTTTTTAAAGGAAATTCCAAGCACATAAAGAAATCCGCTTTCAAGCCTCCGGCTTACTTTGGCCATATAAATGATATTGGAAATCGTAGAGGCGCCGTATTTTTGTGCAATATACCTCCAGAAAGCGTGTCCTGCAAAAGTTGCTTCTTCGCCTGTAAGTTGATTGAACTTTTTGAATTTACCGGATAATATCCCGTCCTTAACTCTGTTATCAATATCGGTATTCCAGTCCTCTGAAATATAAGAAACCAGTCCATTCATGTACCAATCAGGGAATGGAAAAAGCGAAGTGTTTTTCATCTGCGAGCCGACAGAACTGCCATACAATAACTGGTTGACAATAGATTGAGCCACACCAGCCCGGATTTGCCTTGCAAAATTTTCATGACTGCCGTCGAAATAAACAAAAACTTTTTTCCCTATTATTTGAGTTACACCTCCTGTATTGTACTGTTCATCATTGATTAATCCGATGTTGCTTTGCTTAAGGTCGGTAAGATTATTGAATATGATGAATTGTATTTTGTCATCGAGTCCGGTATCTAATTTATCCTCAATATCATCCAACTGGTCCTCAATATATTTTGCGGCAAAAAAAGCAAGTTCCTTACCTCCCAAATAAAAATAAACATCGAAATTGTCATATTTATAGTAAGTCCAGAAAAACTCTTTGTACTGAACGCGGTTTTTGCCAAAACTCATCTGCGAACCGTTATAAAACTGGGAATGAGAAACATTGGAAAATATCAACAACAGAATACCGCTAAGCAGTATCCGGGTAAATATATATGCTGAATTCGCCAGTAATTTCATTGCCATAATTCTTGACTCAGGAAGAAAAAAACAGTCAGCTAAAATAAACAAATTATTTGCCTTTCTATTGCTTAAAACGCCTGAAAGGCTACATTTTATTTTGATGTGCTGGAAAATAATTATTTCTTTTATTGGCGGATCAAAATAAACCATTGAACTTTGCCCGTAGGGCATTAATATCCATAGAAAATAACAATATGTGCAAGGAATTTCCCGTAGGGAATTAACATCCTTGTTTAAATCATTTTATTTCAAATGCTGAATGGATGATTATTCAATAGGCTTA
>Ga0172368_10003957_pt1 | contig 17516 bp, 14 predicted proteins | sample Lak11m_FD_114540 | JGI IMG/M metagenome (GOLD analysis project Ga0172368, IMG submission 114540) | Freshwater microbial communities from Kabuno Bay, South-Kivu, Congo - kab_022012_11m | ecosystem: Environmental > Aquatic > Freshwater > Lake | place: Democratic Republic of the Congo: South-Kivu...
GTTTTCAGAGTTATGCTTATACATGGATAGACCTCCTGGTTTGTTTGTGCTCTCACACTAAACATTACCAGAAGGTCTATTCCTTTTTCAATACCCATCCTTAATTTCGGGATGAGTCATGTTGATTCCAAAAATAACACAATATCTGGCAATTTACCTACGAACAAAGTCGCCTGAATGACTGGATAGTGTTATTATTTTGATGGAGTTTTGGCTCGGGTATTATCCTCGAAAAGAAATTGAATGACGATCACCCTCATTATCATTTTTATAGCCATCCTGCTTTTTCTGAGCGATCGCATCCGGCCAGACCTGGTTGCGCTGCTGGTGATGCTGGCACTCGGGTTAAGTGGGGTGCTGACATCCCAGGAGACCTTTTCCGGTTTCAGCCGTTCCGCGGTGATCGCCATCATCGCTATTTTTATCCTGGCCGAGGGTCTGCGCCGCACAGGCCTGACCGAAAAACTGGGCGAAGCCCTGATCCGTCTCGGTGGTAAACGCGAGGCGACGCTGGTTTTTACCGTAACCCTGGCCGGCGCAGTTCTTTCGTTGTTCATGAACAACATTGCCGCTGCCTCGGTGTTGATGCCAGCCATATCCGGTGCGGCGCGAAAAACCGGCATTTCAGCCTCGCGCCTACTGATGCCATTGGCTTTTGGAACCATCCTGGGGGGAATGGCCACCCTGCTGACAACCACCAATATCCTAGTCAGTGGGATTTTACGACAAATGGGGCTGGCTGGTTTTGGACTGTTGGATTTTTTTCCTGTAGGCTTCCCAATCGTGATTTTTGGAACCCTTTACATGGCATTGATTGGATGGAGACTGCTCCCCGCTCAAGCCCACCCGGAACCGGAGACCGGCACCGCAGCAGATGACCTGCAAGGTGTTTACCGTATCAATGAACGGCTGATCCGCGGACGAGTTTTCTCCGCATCACCTCTTGTCGGGCTCAGCGTTCTGCGAAGCCAACTCAGGGAAAAATTCAAACTTAACCTGGTGGCCATACAGCGTGGGGGGAGGTTGATTGAGTCGATTTCCCCAGAAATGGAAATTAAAACCGGTGATATCCTCCACCTGGTAGGACGACTCGATTTGATCCCCTTACCCGAATTGGAACGACTGCTCGAATTGGATCCCCTGCCTGAAAACAAGATGCCTTCCATGGCGCTGGTGGAAGTAGTGTTGACTCCACGCTCGCCGCTGCTGGGACAGACTCTGCGGGAGGCACACTTCCGGCAAAAATTTGGCTTGAATGTTCTGGCCATCTGGCGCGCGGGTAGACCGTACCGCACGGGCCATGCCGAAATGGCGCTTCAATTCGGCGATGCGCTTTTACTACAGGGGCCGTCCGGGCAGATCCCCCTGCTGCAATCCGAATCGGATTTCCTGGTACTGGCCAGGCGAACAGTCCCTGTTAACAAAACAAAGGCGCTGCTTGCCACACTGGTGATGTTGGCGACGCTGGCCGCGGCGGCACTCAGTTCTTTTCCTACCGGTGAGGTTATGCTGACAGGCGCGCTTTTGATGGTTTTATTCCGCGTACTCGATATGGATCAGGCTTACCGGGCGGTCGAATGGAAAAGCGTTTTCCTGGTGGCTGGAATGCTGCCACTTGGCACAGCTTTGATCAAAACCGATGCAGCAGCCTTGGTAAGTACTGCACTCCTGGATGCGTTTGGCCATAATGGCGCGCTAGTGTTGCTGGCAGGGCTGGCAGGGCTGACAATCCTGTTAACCCAGTTGATGAATGGCGCTGCCGTGGCCGCCATCATGGCGCCCATCGGCATCCAGATTGCGCAGACCACAGGCGCTGACCCGCGCGCGCTGGCCATGGCGGTGGCGTTATGTACTTCGGTGGCTTTCATTACCCCGCTCGGGCACCCAGTTAATGTTTTGGTAATGGGGCCAGGCGGTTATAAATTCCGCGATTACGCCAGGGTGGGCACGCTGCTCACGTTGATTATTTTTGGTGTTATCCTTGTATTTCTACCCATGAATTGGCCGCTGGGATGACCAGACCGCCTTGTTCAATGCCCATGTCTGCCATTGCTGCAGGGCGGGTGGTTTTTTACCAATGAAAATACAAAAGTAGCAGCAAGTGGATTTGTGCTGGGTGCTTGCCCTTTTTCCCATCATCACCAGTTAAAATAATCACTGAGGATAGGATACTTGATATTCTAGTTATTTTTTGATATAATAATTTAGGCAAGACTAAATTATTTATTCGTGCTATAGAATTATTTCGCAATGATCGGTCTGAATACCTTTCTACTTCTTGGCATGCTCGCCATTTTTGGAGCAATTGCATCTGCCCTTGAGGATACTTTTCCGCTGGCAGCTATAGCCAACCCTGACAGGCATATATCAACTTTTCAATATATTCCATATCCAAAATCTTCAGATTTCAGATCCAACTTTAGAGGTAACCATGAACGATAATATTTTTCGACTTCTTGCGGTGACCATTTTTTTGACTGGCGCCAGCATTTCCATTTACTTCCGTTCCAAAGCCGAGCGCGAAGGCGGCGATAAAATCAGCCTCAAAGAGGAAGGATGGGCCATGATGGTTGCCTTGCGCCTGCTTGGGCTGGCCGGATGGATCGGTATTTTCACCTATATGATCAACCCGGCCTGGATAGCCTGGTCGCGCGTGGATTTGCCAGATTGGGTGCGCTCGCTGGGTGTTGGTTTGGGTATTTTGGGTGTTGTCCTGATCTGGTGGGTCTTCACAAACCTGGGCAATAACGTCACTCCCACAGTAGTCACCCGCCAGAAAGCGAAGCTCGTCACCAGTGGCCCCTACCATTGGGTGCGGCATCCGCTTTACGTAGTGGGGTTGATCAGTTACATTAGTTTTGCGCTGCTGGCAGAAAATTGGTTTATTGCGCTGGCAGCCAGCGCTGGTTTTGTGCTTCTATCCATCCGGGCACGAACAGAGGAAGCCAGGCTGATCGAAAAGTTTGGTGACGATTACTGCAACTATATGAAAACCACCGGACGCTTTTTACCCAGGTTTCAGCGTTGACATTCGTGGTGACCTCCACATCGATGAACGCCTGGAGTCGGATGGCCGGCATAAATTATAAACCTGCGCTAATAGCCCAGCAGGCTTCAATCGGTAGACAGGCTACGAACTGGAAGGTGATAGGGAGTCTGCCTCGTGGAAATAGGCTTTCGCTCCCATCCGAACCTATTAATAAATACAGGGACTGTCTGCATTTTTTCAGACAGTCCCTGTAAATTTACCTTGCTTGCTTTTCTTCCTATCCGCACCCTCCGCCGCTCTTGTCACGCTTGAGCTGCAGCTGGATTTTTGGGGTGAAATCAAGTGTCTCGTTCTCGATCGGGCTGGGATCGGCGCAGTCGTAGCGGTCACCAAGCGCTGCCGGAAAGGCAAACTGGAGCATTTCTGGCGCCGCGGGCGCGCTAACCCGGGCGATGGCTGGATCATCCTTGCCAAAGAAAGTGATCCAGTTATTGATACCACCTTCTAGGATGTAGACATTCGAGACCGACTCGGCCGCCATGATCTTCCAGGCTTTTGTGGAGAGATCCTCGTCATTACTCATTACAACATATACAGCGTTTGGAGCAGTATTCACCAGCCATACAGGAATTTGAGCCATCAACCGGTCGGTCGGAACATTGATCGCGCCATGGATATGGAACAGGTTGTAATCAGCTTCGGGACGCACGTCAACCATGGTCAACTTAAGCGTGTCGTCGTTCATACTCTTGAAAAGTTCGGCTGGCACGATCTGTACCTGGCGCTGTGCCAGGGCCTGGTCGGCGCTCAACTTGACCTGCTGCTCGTTTAAAGTCCGGTTGATCAACAGGCGAGTGTACTTTGTTTCTGTCGATGGCTTCCCAATCAAGAGAACAGCCATGGCCAGGCCGAACAGGCCAACTGCGCCATAAACACGCAATTTCGGTTCCTTGCTTAAATCCTTTTTACCGAAGATACGTTCCAACTGCTCAGCGCCCCAAAACATGAACAGTGCCATCATCACCACCAGAGTAACGATCACACCGGTTGGCAGGTTGAAAACATCCATTAAGGTCAGGCGGCCAAAATAACCGGCGTTGTTGTACCACTGGGTAAAATACTGTTCAGTCTCACCAAACAGGAAAGCACCCACAAAGCCACCAACCACGAAGAACATACCGTCGATCTTGCCAGTAGAAGCAGCCGCAAGCGATGTGGTGGGGCAGAACCCGCCGATGATGAAACCGACACCCATGATCAGCCCGCCCAGGATACCCGATGCAAGATAAGTGGGGTTGACCCAAACCTGGCCGAAATCCAGGATGCCCAACCCGACCGCGCCAAAAATCAATACCATCGACACAACAATGGCGGTGAACATCACTTTAAGCACTGTCAAATCGGTGAAATAAAATTGAGCCGCCAGTTTCTGGCTGTTGCCAAAACCGGACATTTCAAGCGTAAAACCAAAGGTAAAGCCGATCAGGGCAAAAACCACGTAGGTCCACGGGTTTGAAGCGCTGACTGCCAGGAATGATTGAAGAGGAAAGGTCATGATGGTCTCCTTGTTTTAAAGCCACAGTTTCCGGACGAAATATGCCACACCATAAGCGCCGCCGAAAATGGCAAACATGATCAGCCATGAACCAGCGGACAGCGTGGCACCACCCGTGAGAGCCTGACCAGAGGTGCATCCACGCGCCATGCGTGCGCCATACAGGAAGAGCACCCCGCCCAAAAAGGACATCAGCCAGCGTGTGCGGTTCGAGACATTCGGTCCCTTGGTGGTTTCAAATTTCGCCCGGCCGCTGATCATCCCCGATGAAAAGCCACCTAACAAAGCGCCAAAGAAGACCGGGATGATCCAATCATCGAGAGGATTTTTATCCCCTCCAGCCATTTTTAGCAGGTATGGTGTAACATCCACATGCGCAGGAACAATGGCATCTTCGACTGCGGTAACGATACGGGTGGTGGCGCCCGAAGATCCAAGACCATTTCCTGTAAAGAAAATCGCAAGAAAGAGCACAATCCCCAGTACCATGCCGCCAAAATATGGATGCACGTAAGGTTTTGCAGGTCGGTTGAAGAGGTTCTTCAAGCCCTTTGCCTGAGGTTTGACAGCTGTTGTCATATCATTCTCCTTGGACATTTTCCAATAGTGGTGAGCAGCATCGCGCGGATGCTGCCCACCACTTTAGGTTATTTTGCAGCTTGCGTGGCATCCGTAGCAGACTGGTTACCAGGTGTTACCCCGTTGGTTTCGTTATCGGTCTCGTGCGTTTCGATCTCTTCCCAACCAGTCACCATGCCGCGCATTGCTTCGAGCGGTGTGGCGCCAGTTGTTGTCAGGTAGACATGCCCGACGATAAAGGCGCTGAACAACCATGCCACCAGGCTGTGGAAGGGCGCCAGCACCGGAAGCCCACCGAACAAATCGGCAATTTGCGGCCACTTCTGCACGCCCCACATCAGGATGCCCGTCAATATTTGCAGGGGCAGGAGCACGTTTAGCAGACCAAAGTAAGTAGCCTGCTGGAGCGGGTTCAGTTTTTGGCCAGGCGTCTTTTCAAACGGGTGTTTTTCGTGTTTAAAAATACCACCGATGTAGAATTTAGCCTGGACAATGGCATCATCAATGAAACCGCGCGGACGGGGGATGTACTGGTGGATCGCGCCGGTGGTGACATGCCAGAATAGCGACAGGGCAGCATTCAGCACAAGCACGGCAGCCAGCACATTATGGATGGTCACCATGTGTGGGAAGGAGAAGATGCCAAAGATATCCGGTCGGTGAATGATCAATCCAGTAAAAAGCAGGAAGACGATGGCAAAGGTCTGGAGCCAATGCCAGAAGCGCTCGTAGCTCTCATACATGAAGACTTTCTTCACGCTGGCTTCTCCCTTGGGGCGGCGCAGGGAGGTGGTATATCGCAAAGTGGCATGCCCACCAACACCCAGGATGGCTCCCAGGAAGAAAATTGCGCCCAACCAATCGATCCAGTTTACACGGTCACGGCCAAAGACATACAGGCCATCTTCGCGAGTGACGGGTGTGTAAACCAGTGCGCCGTTGGCTGCTGTGCTAATCCTGCCAGTGGCATTGACATTGCTATCAGAAACAAACTTCGGCATCACCCCTGCCGGAACATAATTCGCCAATTGGATTGGCTGGGTCACACGCGAATCACTCGAGTGACAGGTCTGGCAATCACTTATGGCGTATTCGCCGCGCGCAACATTATGGTTGATGCTATATGGCTGTACCTGGGCTTCGATGCGTGGGTTCTGCAGACCAAGTTTTTTGAGCCGGGCAGTGACAGCAGCCTTCCGGGCTTCGTTGTCGATTTTCAACTCACTGGCATCGATAACGCCATTGCCATTCGCGTCAAATGCGGTAAGGATGGCCGGGTCATATTTTCCACCGGTCAAATAGGCTGCCTGCAGGTCAATTTCCCGCACAGGTCGAGTATTGCTGTTGGCGTCATCGTATACCCAATACCAGCTGCTGATCAGGTTGTATGGAGCCAGCAATTTCTGCCCATCGATATTGGTGCGCTGCATCAGAACCGGCTTATAACCTGTCACCAGGTTGATGGCAGTATTTGTTCCATCTTCGATGCCGCGGCAGAAACTCTGCGGTGTGCCATCAACCCGGACAACCGTCCAGTCGTAGCTCTGTATGGCAGGGGCGTACATCTGTGGAATATGGCAGGATTCGCAGGCCACAACCGCCATGTGCTGCTCGGTATATGGCAGCCAACCGGCATGCGATTTTTGGGCATCATGGCAGGATTCGCAGCGGCGCATGGTGCCCTTGTTTTCGGGCGACACGGAAAATTGGGCGCTCTGCCCGCGCGCAAAATCGTGATTGGGACGCTGTAAATATTCTCCAATACCCAACTTGCGAGGATCATACATCAGGTGGCTGGGGCTTGTGGCAGCGGCCCGTTCTGCCTGGACAGGATTGTTCAGTGAGAAATGGCAATCGGTACACTTCAGCGCGCGTTCCGCATGGATATCCCAAGGGCGAGCCAGGCTGGATTTATCCTGTATATTAACCCCTGATTCAGAGATCTTTTGCGATGCGACCACCTGGCCGGTGGTGGCCGTCTGCGGATAAGCCTGATCACAGGCTGAGATCGTCAATGGCTCCTGCACACCGGTGTGAATTTCACCGTGGCATTGGGCGCAGTTGTTATTGGTGGGTTCCTGCACCAGGATGAATTCCTTTTTCAGGTTGCCGTTTTCATCAAAGGCGGCTTTGTTCCAAGTGTAACCACCGGCAACTTTATCAAGCAAACCGGTGCCAACCAGTGTGGCAGTATTGGCCCAGCCGAATTTGCCAGCTTGGAGCTCGGCAGCTCGGGCATCATTATTTGGCTTGTCAAGATGACACAGAAAACAATCCATTTCCATTACGCCGGATTGGTTCCAATCCCATGTTGTAGGCTTGCCGGTCGACGGATCGGCGATGGCGGTTTCAGGATTGGAAGAGGTAGCAACCAGCTTGGTGAGAGGTTCACCTGAACGGGACGTGGTCGCCGGTCCGCCACCTGGAATGCGGTCACCATAGGTCATTAACCATTCGGCCGTGGTCATATCGGTGCGCTCGTCGCCAACCTGCGAAAGATAACGATACGTGAGCGGATCCCATTTACCAAAGATACCTTCGCTGGCATTCCAGCTGCCTTTGACCGGGGCATAAGTCTTCAGACCAAGATCGGCATGAAAGCTGTGAGATTCGATGAAGGCCGTCTCGTGACAAGCACCACAGGTCTTCATGGTTGAAACAGGTTGGGCACTGGTGAGCACATTTTGGCCGCTGGCATCCAGCATGGCAAAAGTGGGATGCATGGGCAAAGGTTCGGCAACTGGTGTGCTGGTTGGTAAGGCCAGGACCTGTTGGATGCCAAACGCCAGGACCGCCATTAAAACTCCCAGACCAAGGAATATGAGTTTATGGTTTGCCCAAACTTGTGTAAAGGACAGGATTTTCTTTTTCATGGTTTATTCCATTTGCCTGGTTATTTGGTATCGAAGCGTCCGCCCCATTTGATCGGATCACCGGGGTAACCCAGGGCTTTCCAATCCATGCGGCTGTTTTCAGAGTGACAATCGGCACACTGCAGGGCATTTTCCTTGACTTGAACCATATGGGTGGTCGGCCAATACATATAAGTTTCAGCGAAACCATAGTTACCGCTGTAGGCCACACCCAATCGTTCTTGTGCAAGTTTAAAAGCGCTGTCCCAATCGAAAGTAGTCCAGTAACCATCCGGCCCGGCAGTAACTGGAGCAAGCAGGGTATTTAAGGTGGTGTCATATGGCTGCTTAGCCACATGTAGTTTGAAAGGGAATATCTTAGCGTTGGCATCATTAATATCGCCGTCCGGCTTATTGATATAAGTTGGCTGGCCTGGATCGATCTTGTCACCTAAAATATAGCGCTCTGAAAGGTTGCCATTGAACCAAAGATAAGTGGGACGGACGTTCTTTTCGTAAACGAATGAACCCTTGATTTTCAAATAGGTAAAGTGATCATCACCGATGTCCTGACCAGAAGTTGACCAATCCCAGGAAACCTTGGTGGGGTCCTTGAGCGCCATGGCCGGCACGTGGCAGGTTTGGCAGGCAACAGTCCTGGCATGCAGGTTGAGGCGTTCATCCGTGTGCAAGTTCTCAGCATGGCACTGAGTGCAAGATACTTGCTCCACCGGATCGACTGTGTAATTATCGGCAACAATGCGACCAAGCACCTGGTGATTTTTGGTCACGTGGCAGTCCGTGCACTGAAAATTTTCCCGCCCCATATGAACATCCAGGCTGGCGCTGGGGTTGATCAAGCTTTCATCGAGATCACCGTGCTTTACACCGTTACCACCACCGCCATCAAAGTGGCATTTGCCACAATTTGCACGGGTGGGCGCAGCCACGCTGCGGGCGGCTGCCAGCAGGTCGATCCCATCAGCCGGGTTGCCATACTTGCCCTTGGAATAACCGGATTGGGCATGACATACCAGGCAGTCCACATTTTCAGACTTGGTAAAATCAAAAGCGGGAGTGGTTTCTGTTTTCTCCTGCCAACCGTAACCAATGTGACAGGCTGTACAGCTTTTCTGGTTGCCCTGGGCGCTGATGCAAAAATTGTTTATCTGGTTGGCCTTGCCAATAGTCACCGGCCCGGGACGGTCCGCGACGCTGAAGGGTTTGGATTCCCATGTCCAGTGTGTTGTCATCATGACATCTTTAGCCGCATCGGGATGACAGGACAGGCAGTTTTTTGTCACATCCTGACCGGTTTCGAACGGACCCTTGATGATATCCGCATGGCTGGTATGGACCGGGTGCTGCGGGATCCCCGACTTCGGGTCCGCAGCCTGGGCGGCAGACTTAGGCCAGAAAACCGCCAGAGGAACAATAATCACCAACAAAATGCCGATCAGTCCCCATATCCAATTTGATTTGTTCTTCATTCACATTCTCCTGGGAAAGACGAGAAATTATTGCAGATCTATTTCTTCGATCAGATTGGCATGATAGGCAATGCGATCGCGCATGACGGCACGCAGCAGATCAAGCGCCTGGATCAAGCGCAGATCGGCCAATTCATACTGGATAGTGGTTCCCTGACGATTGGTATGCACTAACCCGCGATCGCGCAATATTTTCAAATGACGCGAGGCCGTTGGTTGGGTAATGCTGAGTTCGATGGTCAGTTCGGTGACATTACGCGGATTTTCATTGAGCGCATATAACAGCAAAATGCGGGTGGGGTCGGCAAACGCAAAACACAGGTCTGCCTCCAGGCGGGATACTTCTTGTGCAAGAGTCGGGGATATCATGGATAAAACACCTTTCTTATATATGCATAAACAAATATAAGCACAAATTCATGATAATTCTTTTTTTCACAATCCAATAGTGACAGGTGTCACAAGCAGATGCGTACAATGTCATGTTACATTATCGCCAGCAAGACAATATTTATTGTTCGTTTTTAACACCGCTGCCCGATTCGATTTTGACACGCAAACAAATAGCAATGCATATTCCGCAATGCCTAGCGTCCAACATCGATTCTTGATTTGCAAATGAAGTATGATCTTCTGCAACCCCCTTGAATTCAAATAAAATCAGGCAGGAATTAAAAAAACAAGCCTGGGAAACCGTTGATCGGGTTCCAACAGACCTGTTTTTTGACGATTTATCGAACAGTGTTATCCCAGGACGCCGGTGACCATTTCCACATTTTCGAGGATCTCGCCGGATTTTACCAACGCTTTCATGGCATTGTGGTCGGGATAGAGCGGTCGGTCGACATCAAGATGGGCGACGTGCCGGCGGATGGTTTCCCGCGCCTTTTGTGTGCCATCGCCTGGTCTGAATTCGCGGAAATCGAGGGCCTGGGCGGCAGCCATGAACTCAATACCAAGGATACCAAAAGCATTATCCAGTATCTGGCCGTTCTTAAGGGCGGTGTTCATGCCCATCGAAACGAAATCCTCCTGGTCGGCTGCAGCGGGAATGGATTGGATCGAGGCCGGCATGCATAATATCCGTTGCTCGACAATCAAGTGATCGGCGGTGTATTGGCTGAGCATCAACCCGGAATAGAAACCGGGGCTGTGCGCCAGGAAATCCGGCAAGCCGGCGCTTAAGGCCGGGTTGGTAAGTCGATTGAGCCGGCGCTCGGATAGCACGCACACCATCGTGATGGCAGCCCCCGCCATATCCATCGGCAAGGCTACCGGGCTGCCCTGGAAATTTGCGCCAGTCAATGTGAGCTTTAGTTCGGGCACAAAAATGGGGTTATCGCCCACGCCATTCAGTTCGATTTCAACCTGCGAACGCGCATAAGCGATCGCATCGCGTGCCGCACCGATGACCTGGGGAGTGGAACGCATTGAATAGGCATCCTGCACTTTGGTCTTCATCTTTCCAGTGGCAAGATCCGAGCCCTCCAGGCATTTCAGGATATTTTTAGCGCTGGTTATGGAGCCAGCGAATCCGCGCAGTTCATGCAATTTTGTGTTGTAAGGTTTAAGGTTACCCAGCAAGGCTTCGATCGACATAGCTGCGCAGATCTCTGCCTGTTTAATGAAACGTTGCATATCGTAGATTTGCAGGCCGCTGATGGCAGTCATCAGGTTCGAACCGTTGATGGCAGCCAACCCATCGCGCGCCATCAGCCCAGGGATGGGGATGTCAGCCCTATCCATGGCGATTTTTCCCGGGAGACGCTCCCCCTGGTAAAAGGCTTCACCTTCGCCCATTAAAAGCAGGGCTGCCTGCGCCATCGGGGCCAGGTCGCCGGATGCGCCAACTGAACCCTTCTGGCACACAACCGGGGTAACACCTTTATTGAGCATATGAATATAGGTGAGGGTAATCTCGGGACGGCAGCCGGAATTACCGTGAGCATGAACATTGATACGTCCTGCCATAGCAGCCCGCACATGCTCGATTGGCGCAGGATCGCCGATCCCGGCAGCATGGTTGTAAACCAGGAAGCGCTGGAATTCTTTTACCTGTTCGTCGGATAGGATTTTTTCTGAAAATTCACCAATACCTGTATTGGTTCCATACATGGTTTCATGGTTGGCAAGTTTCTCTTCCAACATCGTACGGCAGACCTTGATGCGCTCCAGTGCCTCGGGTGCGAGTTCCACCCTTTCGCCCTCGCGGCCGATGGCAACGAGTTTTTCGATGGTCAGGGACGATCCGTCGAGAATAATGGTCATTTTCAGAAGCTCCTTATTGAGAAAAGAATATGGGTCTATTCTACTCCGCTCTGGACTGAGAAACACGATAAATTAAGCGGCGGAAACCATATTTCACCTTTTACATCCAGGATGCCTGCCAGGAGAGATTCAACGAAAAAAGGAATGGGAAATCGTATATGCAGTTGGCGTTATTTATTGGGACAAAGAAGGCCTGAATCAACGAAACAGGCTGCTTCCGATCATAATCAGGAGTAAAATCAGCGCATTCAACGGAGGTTCATCAATATGTCTGAAGAAAACGAATACATCCCCAAACGCGCAATGAGCATCCACGCCCACCCGGACGACCAGGAATTTACCGTTGCTGGAACCCTGGCCAAATGGGCAAAAGCTGGATGCGAGGTTGTGTCTGTTATTTTAACCAGTGGCGATGGCGGCTCAAACGACCCGGCTCAAGGTGTGGAATATAAGCCCATTCTGGCTGCCATCCGCGAAGGCGAGCAAAGCGCGGCCAATGAGAGACTTGGCATCCACAAAACCATTTACCTGCGCCTGCCGGATGGCGAACTGGAACCGACAGTGGGGCTGCGCAAGGAAGTGACAAAGATCATCAGGGCGCAAAAACCGGATGTGGTTGTCACCGGTGATCCACAGGGCGTCTTCTACGGAAATGGTTATATCAATCACCCGGACCACCGCGCGGCTGCCCAGGTAGCAACCTACGCGGTATTCCCTTCTGCCGGATCACGCCTGGTTTTTGCGGATCTGCTGGCAGATGGCTTCGAACCGCACAATGTCAAACGGTTGTACCTGCATGGACCAGAAAAACCGGATACCTGGGTGGACATCAGCGAATTCATCGAAGTCAAGATCGCGGCACTCAGGAAACACGCCAGTCAATTGGGTGACTGGGATCCCGAGAAGATGATCCGTGAATCGGCCGCCGAGGAAGGCAAGGAAAAAGGCATGCAGTTTGCAGAGGCCTTCAAGGTGATGATCCTGGAAGAACAGGAAGAGAACAAGCCTGAAAATTAACCCGCTGGATGATCAGCCAGAAACATCAATTTAATTTTAAAGAATCAATTCCGGCAGAACTGAACATGTTCCGCCGGAATTGATTGATTGCGTCAGGATCCGGTACGAATCCCCCAATTACACTTATTGAAATAGGAACCAGCCGGATAGTGCGCAAACGAGAGCCACAGAAATGTTGTCAATATCTTTCTGAGGGAGAGATTCAACCAGGGTGGCTATCACAGCAATCAAAGACACAGGTAGTATGAAACGACTAAACGGTCCGGCAAATACATCCAGGGCAACATAAATTGAAAGGATGACAGCGCTTAAGATCCAACCTCCGAAGAAAACACCCAACGAGCCGGCAATTGATTTTTGTGGGCTGTGCCAGAGCCTGGGTGAGCGGATGCTGCGGCCGACCATATCGGCAATTCCATCGCCGCCGCATAACATCATTAAAGCTGTCATTCCAACGGGAGAATCCTTCCAAAACACCAATGTGAGTATGACAAACATGATGCCATAGTAAAACGGTCCGCGCAGGATCTCCCTCGGGTCACCACTGCGCGACATGGCTTTGACTGAGGCTTCATCATCTATCACCCCCAGACCAATTAATGCGAACTGGATGGTGATTGCAAAAGGCACCAGCGCGGCCAGCCAACGGGAGTACCATACATCCGGGAATAAAAGCCAGCATAACACAAAGATCGGTCCGGTGCCAATGTGAATGATCTTGCGACTCAAGCGGCTCTCAATCCAACCGCGATGGGCAAAAAAATCCATCAGCCGCAGCCAGCCCAGGGCGGCGACAAAAGTCAGGATCGTGGCGAGAAGTGGGTTCATGGTTGCTCCAATGAGATGGGATGAAATATACCAATACAACCCCAAAAAAGACAGGCAGCAACGCGCAAATACCTCCCTGGGTTGAGTAAAAAATTCGTCATTGTTTCAACCTCCTTTAATCCCTGGTTCAACATGCAAATTCCTGGCGAGATTATATTCCGGAAGCATTGGGCATCAATTACGCATATAATTGGCAAAATTTATGGATACTCCACACATACCTTCCCATCAGTTCTGGCAAGGAGTACGCGCAGAACTGCCCATATTACTTGGTGTCGTCCCATTTGGGATGATCTACGGTATCCTGGCGCTGAGCGCCGGGCTAAGCCCTCTCGATGCGCAGGCCATGTCTTCAGTTGTTTTTGGCGGTTCATCCCAATTTATGACAGCCAAGCTGGTTAGCGCGGCTACGCCCGGCATTGTGATCATCGTGACCGGCTTTGTCATCAACTTGAGGCATGCGCTTTATAGCGCATCGCTGGCTCCCTATACCCGCCATCTACCACCCGCCTGGAAGGCTGTGCTGGCCTATTTGCTAACCGACGAGATGTATGCGGTCACGATCGTCAATTACCTCAGCCAGGAAGAGATCACACACAAGCATTGGTTCGCGCTTGGCTCAGGTCTGATGTTGTGGACATCCTGGCAGTTGAGCACCGCGGTGGGAATTTTTCTTGGGTCACAGATACCATCTTCATGGGGATTGGATTTTGCCCTGCCGCTGACCTTTATAGCCCTGGTAGTTCCCGTATTGAGGGACCGCTCAGCCTTTGTCACGGCCATAGTCGCCAGCCTGGCAGCCCTGCTCTTCTTCGGGCTGCCATTCAAATTGGGATTGCTAGCCGCAGCCTTTACCGCCATTGCCTGCGGATTATGGAGCGAAAAGAAATGAATATCTGGATCGTGATGATCGCTCTCGGGCTGCTGACTTTCGTTACACGCCTGAGCTTTATCGCCCTGATGGAGCGCATCCGCCTGCCAGCGATTCTTCAACGCGCCCTCCGATTTGTACCAATCGCGGTGCTGTGCGCCATTATTGCGCCCGAACTCGGGTTTTACAAGGAAAACCTGTCTTTATCAATCACCAACCCACGCCTGCTGGCCGGTTTGGTGGCCACCATGGTGGCCTTCCGGACTAAGAGCGTAATCTGGACCATCGCGATCGGTATGGCTGTGTTCTGGATCTTGAAGTCGTGGCTGTAGCTTTTTACCCAACTTTTTTCTTAATTCCAGGGGGTGTTCATAAACCGAGCAGTTTTATTTCATATTGAAGCGTTTCCCGCAGTCCTTCTTTCAAAGGGCGTGGTTCAAAACCAAGTTCGCGCCTGGCCTTGCTGTTATCCCCAAGGTAGGTCACACCAGCAATGCTGCGCAGCGCTTCGCCTGTGTAACTTTCGGGCAAGGGGACAATCTTTTCCACCATCCCCATCATGCCAGACATGGCCCTGAGCATGCCGGGTCCAACCCGCATTCCAGGTGTGGGTACCCCGCTGATTTCGGATGCCATTTGCATGGCGTCAATAAATGAATGCATTGGCCCGCAAATAAAAAAATTTTGACCAGCAAGCCCCTTTTGCATGGCCAGGATATGTCCGCGGGCTGTGTCTTCCACGTGCGCCCAACAGAAAGCAGTTTTCCTGGGCATGAACGGAAGCTGGCGCTTTAGGAATTGCAACAATGTAGTACGGACACTGCTGGTATCCCCCGGACCATAAACCAGACCGGGTTGGACGATCACAAGGGGCAACCCGCGCGAGATGAATTCTTCAGCTAATTTGTGGGCATCTGCCTTTGTCTGGTCATAAACGCTGAGATGCCTGCCACCAAACCGGTAGTTCTCATCGACAAGTATTCCGCCGGTATCAGAATTGACCGCCAGGGTGCTGGTATAGACGCCTTTGGTGATCCTGAGTTCCTGCATCAACTCCAGGACATTGCGAGTGCCATCAACATTTATTTTTTTAGCATCGCTTTTATCACGGACACCGACCTTATACCATCCGGCGATATGAAAGACCCCATCCACGCTGCTCATCGGGGTGCGCATCGAATCCTTATCCGTCACATCGCCTTTGACCAATTTCACACCCAGGCTAGCCAGACCTGTGGCCTTATCCGGAGTGCGGACCAAAGCCAGCACCACATGTCCCGCTTGAACCAGCTGCCGTGCAACATGCCCACCGATAAAACCTGTTGCACCCGTAACAAAGTACTTCATTCCAACTCCTTTTCCAAAAAAACATAAATATTAAAACTCGGGATAAAGTCATCTTGCAGGAATTCACAACCAAGCGCTGAGAAAATCCTTAAAATCTCCGCGGACTCCGGGCTAAAAGGAGCCAAATTGCACTACCTCAAATTGACTTTAAATAAAGTTCCCCCTGCCAATTTTCTATTTTTCGAATGGATACCTGACCCCAATCTCAGCCCGGATCTTATCCATCAATTCCATGTTGGCCAAAGTCTCGGCATGGGTCATCCCCGGGCTCTCCACCAATCCGGCGCGGATGCAGCGCATGGCTTCCTCGGTCTGGTATTCAAAACCACCTGCGCGCAGCGGTTTTGAGATGGTCAGCTCCTGTCCACCGGCCGAAAGAGTGGCCTTGGTGGCGCCCCAATAATTGGCATGGATGCGGATGAATCCCTTGGTGCCATAGATAAACATGTCATTGACGCCGTTGCTGAGGAAACTACTGCTGAACTGCGAAATCACGCCGTTCGGATATTGGAGAACCACTGACATTAATTCGTCCACTCCAGTTTCTCCCACAATCGCCTTTGCCCCAAAGGATTCCGGCAACTGTCTCACCACCCATTGTGATGTAGAGATCGGGTAAACACCCATATCCAATAATGTGCCGCCAGCCAGTTCCGGGTTTAGCCAGCGATCATCCTTACCTTTGGGGGTGTTGAACCCAAAAGTGGATGAGATAAGGTGCAGATCGCCGATCGCCTGCTCATCCAGCCACTGGCGAATTGGATCGTAAATCGGCAGGAAACGTGTCCAAAGCGCTTCCAACAGGAAAACGTTTTTTGCCCTTGCGATTTTAATCAATTCGCGAGTCTCAGCCGCGTTCACCGTCAGGGGTTTTTCACACAGCACAGGTTTACCTGCATTCAGGCATAACATCGCATTTTCAAAATGAAAGCGGTGCGGGGTGGCAATGTAAATCGCGTCAACCTGCGGGTCATTGACAAGCGCTTCGTAGGAGTTGTAAATTTTTTCTCCGCCATTCTTTTTTATAAAAGCCCCGGCGCGTTCAGGGCTGCTGCTGGCAACTGCGTACAGGGTCGCATCATCGATCACATTCATGCCATCAGCAAACTGCTGTGCGATACGCCCCGGTCCCAAAATGCCCCAATTAAACTGTTTGTTTACCATTCATCTCTCCTTTGCCAATGTGACCACAAATAAATGTGGTGGATTGATCGTATCGATTATGATTGCACGAGGGTTTGTTGTCAAGCAATGCGCAAGAATCGAGAGAACCGGGGACGCCGACCCCGGTTCTCTTTTCAAAGGAGGAGAAGAGAAACGCTTTACCATCCTAATTTATCACTATATTGTCACGGATACTTGACGCTCAACCTATGCGCACCCTATGTTTACCCCACAAAGATGCCTTGTGCAGCAATGTGTAATTCACAGGGTGGTTCTCTTAATCGGAATAGTTCCCTAATAAGAGAAAAGAAGGTATTTTTTGTAGTAAATTATTGGGACAATGTGCGGGGCAAACCACCCATTAAGGTTCGCCGATAACGCAGATACCCACCAGCAAGAATCATAAAAAGAGCGCCTGTGAGTATATGCGCCATAATGTATTTACTTGTATGATAATAAAGCTACACAAGGACGCTTGGTAGCAAGAGAATCGGCAGAATTTGAGTATTTACTGAGGGAGAAACCCTGCGAGTGAGAATTAGATCGCCGATTCTCA
>Ga0172368_10003959_pt1 | contig 17514 bp, 12 predicted proteins | sample Lak11m_FD_114540 | JGI IMG/M metagenome (GOLD analysis project Ga0172368, IMG submission 114540) | Freshwater microbial communities from Kabuno Bay, South-Kivu, Congo - kab_022012_11m | ecosystem: Environmental > Aquatic > Freshwater > Lake | place: Democratic Republic of the Congo: South-Kivu...
AATGCTCCTTCCGCAGACACCTGTAAAAGCAGCAGAGGCAAAGGCAGAGGAACTGAGAGGCCTTATAGAACAACACAGGTTCCGCGAAATGGAAAAGAAAAGCAGGCTTACAGTAAGCATCGGAGTCTCATCCTATCCCATTCACAAGATACAGGACAAGGACGACATCATAACACTCGCAGACAAAGCCCTTTATAAGGCAAAGGTTCTCGGCAGAAACACAGTGGTTCTCTATAACAGCCGTATGTAAAATCATCTCTTCTGTAGTGTAACTGTTATAACGAAATACTCAGAACAGCACCAGTTCCGACATATCGGGATTCGTTGACGTTCTTGGTTATCTGTCGCAGAATGCCTTTGAGCGAAACTAAGGGGAAGGCTGTGTCTGGCTTGAGGCAAGATTCACGGGTCGGTCAGAATAGGGGCTGCAGACGAAACGAAGTGGAGCGGATAGCCCCTGATAGCAGCTTGAGACAAGCTTGTATATCGCACTAACGCCTCGAACAACCGCAGAGGTAGTTTAAGATTGCCGAAAGACAGATACAGCCTTCGTATAGACTGCAAAAAGCGAAAAGGTGTCCTGCAACAGATAACTGCAAAACGCAAAAACCAATCCTGAATATCCGAACATAGAGACTTACGCTATAATATGGCATGGACATAATAACTTCCCACATAAACGCTGATTTTGATTCCCTGGCTTCAATGGTCGCGGCAAAGAAACTCTATCCTGACGCTGAAATGGTATTCCCCGGCGCTCAGGAAAAAAAACTCAGGGACTTCATAGAGGCATTTAAACCTGTTGAAATCAAGCGGATTAAAGACATTGACATAACAAAGGTTGCACGGCTGATTATCGTTGACACAAAGAATCCGCAGAGGATAGGACCGCTCGCAGAACTGCTTTCCAAATCCGGTGTGGCCGTGCATATATACGACCATCATCCCTTTGCAAAAGGAGATATACGCGGCAGCCTTGAGATTGTTGAAGAGGTCGGCGCTACGGCGACTATATTTTCAGAGCTGTTAAAGGCGCGGGATCTTCCTCCTTCGCCGATGGAGGCGACCATCCTTTGTCTTGGTATTTACGAAGAGACCGGCTCGCTGCTTTTTCCATCCACCACAGAAAGGGACCTTCTTGCCGCTGCATATCTTATCAAGCGGGGCGCCAATCTGAACATTGTCTCAAGCTTCCTCAGACTGGAGATGAGCCGTGAAGAACTTGACATCCTTGCCGAACTGGTCAGGTACTCAAAGGAAATAGTAAGCAGCGGTATAAGGATAAAAATAGCAAAGGCTTCAAGCGAGACCTATCTCGGCGATGCCGCACATCTTGCGCACAGGATAATGGATATGGAAGACCTTGACGCACTGTTCGTGCTTCTCAGGATGGAAGGCAAAATACTCATAGTGGCAAGAAGCCGTGCGCCGGAACTTAATGTTGCGGATGTAATGAGCCAATTCAACGGAGGCGGCCATTCTACGGCAGCCTCCGCAACCGTAAAAGAAGAATCTCTTGAGATGACCGAAGAAAAGCTGGTAAAAGTTATCCTGAACAATATAAAGCCGGGCCAGGTAGCATCGGATATTATGACAAGCCCCGTGATAAGCCTAAACTGGGACCGCGCCATAAAGGAAATAGAAATAACAATGACCAAATACGGCGTGAATGTTCTGCCTGTTATAAAAAACGCAAAATATGCAGGACTGATATCAAGGGAGATTGTTGAAAAGGCCTTATTCCATGGATTCGGAAAAAGCAAGGCAATAGACTTCTGCACAACCGATGCAGCAACCGTCAGCCCTGACACCTCCATCAGGGAAATAGAGCGGATGATGATAGAGCATAACCAGAGATTTACGGCAGTGATAGAAAAGAATAATATTGTCGGAGCAATAACCAGGACTGACCTTTTAAGAACCCTTTATGAGGAATTTCTGAGGAGGAGTAGGCTTGAAAAATCGGACACAAAGGAAAAACCATCCATAGGAAGAAATATAGCCATTCTTCTTAAAGAAAGATTTCCTGAGGAAATTTACGGCATCTTCAAGCTTGCAGGAGAGATTGCAGACCGGCTCGGCATAAATGCATATCTTGTCGGGGGTTCGGTAAGAGACCTTCTCAGAGGAGAAGAAAATCTTGACATTGATATTGTTGTGGAGGGCGATGGAATTTCTTTTGCAAAGGCCTTTGCCGAAAGATTACACGCAAAGGTGAGAACACATGAGAGATTCGGCACGGCAAAGATAATCACAGACAGCCTCAGGCTTGACGTGGCAACTGCAAGAACAGAGTATTATGAATCGCCGGCCTCGCTTCCCACAGTGGAAACTTCCTCAATAAAGAAAGACCTCTATCGGAGGGATTTCACAATCAATACGCTTGCCGTAAAACTTAACGTAAAAGATTTCGGGCTCCTTATAGATTTTTTCGGAGGGCAGCGCGATCTGAGAGAGAAGACTATAAGGGTCATTCACAACCTGAGCTTCATAGAGGATCCTACGAGGGCCTTCAGGGCCATAAGGTTTTCGGAAAGATTCGGCTTTAAGCTCAGCAAACACACCGAGGCGCTTATAAAGTCAACCCTCAAGCTGGACCTCTTCAGTAAACTATCCGGAGCAAGGCTTTATGAGGAACTCCTGCTTGCATTCAATGAAACGGAACCTGTTAAGACCCTAAAGAGGCTGTCCGAATACGGCCTGTTGACGGTAATACATACAAACCTTTCATTTAACAATGAGCTTGAGTCCGCGTTGCAGTCTATGTTTGAGACTCTTGCCTGGTTTAATCTGCTTTTTCTTGAGGAAAGCACTGACAGGGGAGCGCTCTACCTTATGACTCTGCTCTCCACCCTTAAGGAAGAAGAAAGAAACGCTGCTGCCGAAAGGCTGTCTCCTCCGCCTAAGGCGAAACGGATGATAACAAAGGGGATAACACAGTCAAGGGATATACTGGATAAACTTCAGTTAAATAATCCCGCTGACATATATCATCTTTTAAACAGCGTCAGCCTTGAGATACTTCTGTTCTCAATGGCACGGAGCAAAAATAAGCAGAAACAAAAGGCCATATCGCGGTATCTGATTGAGTTAAGGAAAATAAAACCCCTGCTTACAGGCAAAGACCTGCAAAAGATGGGAATCAAGCCTGGGCCTGTTTACACTAAACTATTTTCTGAATTGCTTGATGAAAAACTCAGAGGATACCTCAAGACCAGAGAGGACGAAGAAAATTTTATAAAAAATCGGTTAAGGGAGAAACTTGGATGAAGCTTTGCGCTTTATGCAAAAAAGAGATTGCGCTTGACAAGTATTTCACGAGAAAGGCTTTATGCCCTGCATGCGGAGGAGACCTGCATATCTGCCTTAACTGCAGATTCTACTCGGAATCATCCCACAATAAGTGTATTGAACCAAAGGCAGAATTTCAGAGGACCCGGGATAAGGCAAATTTTTGCGATTATTTTATCTTTAAAGAAAGCTCCAAAGATCTCTCGGCATCCGAAGAAAAAGCAAACGCAAGAAAAAAATTTGACGACTTGTTTAAAAAATGAACCGCGTTAAAAACAAACGGTTTTCTAACGGGGTAAATTATTTTACTGCGTCTTTAAAGGCCTTTCCTGATATGAATTTAGGCACTCTTGCAGCCGGGATATTGATAGCCTGACCTGTTTTTGGATTCCGCCCTTTTCTTGGTTTGCGCTTCACGGTTGAGAATGTCCCAAAACCGACAAGCGTAACCTTCTGACCTTTCTTTAATGATAACCTTATCGCATTTAAAGTTGAATCAAGCGCCTTTGAGGCATCTGTCTTGCTCAACCCGGCTCCCGAAGCTATCCTGTCAACAAGTTCTGCCTTCGTCATTAAAATCCCCCCTTATTTATCTGATAGCCGTCAGTTGCTAGACGATAACTGACCGAAGAAACAGTATCAAGAAGAATATATTTTGTCAAGCATAAAGTGAGAAATATTTTTAAGCCGGTTTTTACATATCCATTATCTTTTTCCTGAGTATCAATATCTCAAAAGCTATGGAAGCCATCGCAACCAGCGTATTAAGATAGTTTACATTAGCATCCAGGACCGAATCTGCACCGTTGTCGGCATAAAGCAGCGCCACGGCCCTGTCTCTTATGTTTATCGGAATTGTGAGGCTGTCCTGGGGAGTTCCTTCTAATATTTTTATAAGCTCTTCATTGCCGGGGGTTTTGAGCACAGGTCCTCTATAATAAGCCCTTTTCATGAGAACATCGCTAAATATTGAAGCTCCCTTTGCAGAAGATACGCTGATCTCAACCCCCTCAACAGCCATGCCTTTAGCCTTCCATCCCGAAACACCGCTGCCCTTTACTATAAACAGCGCCGTCCTTTTTACAGCCTTCTGCGCCTCGGCTATTAAAATCCCCGCAATCTCTTCTTTCTCTGCGACATTTGCAAACGCCTCTTTTACTTTCTTGAGATCTTCAGAATCCGCGGTAACAACATGTTTTTCCTCTTCAATCCGGTCAAAAATGCTTATATACCTGAGGTCTCTTTTAATTCCGTAGTATTTTTCAAGCGCATAGAGAATCCGCAATTCTGATGCGGCGTAGGGTATTATGTCATAGCCGCTGATAAACCTGAACTCATCAACAGCCTTCATATCCTTGGGGTCAAGCATTGCCACATGCAGCCTGTTCTTTTCTTTTTTAAACGGGATGGCTTTGTATTTCTCCGCCAACTCTTTGTTTATCGCAGAGATTATTTCTTCATCTATATTCGCAAGCTGAGAAGGTTCGGCGACCGGAATCTTGAGATAGCGGCTGAGGAATTTTGTGAACTCGTCCTCTGTAAGGATTCCCAGTTCAACAATGTTTGTGCCTATCCTGCCTCCGAAAATAACCTGTCTCTCAAGCGCAAGCTTCAGGTGTTCTTTCGTAATAAGGCCTTCTTTTACTAATACCTCTCCAAGTTTCATATGCCTATTTTATACCATATTTTGACAACCTATGCCTGAAGGAACGGAAAGAAAGCTTAAGCAGCTTTGCAGCTTCGGTCTTATTTCCGGCCGTAATCCTCAAGGCATTTAAGAGATATTTCTTTTCAAGGCCTTCAATAATAGCGTCCAGGTCCACGCCTCCTCCGGCAACATCCGGAGTATACTGGGCGTCTTCGGAAAACACAAGTATTTCGTGCGGCACAGCGTCAACCGTTATTTCCTTTCTATCAGTTAAAAGCGCTATTCTTTCTATTACATTTTCAAGTTCCCTTACATTGCCTTTCCACGGGTATTCCACAAAGAGCTTCATAACCTGCGGCGATACTTTTTTCTCTGCAAACGAGAATTTTTTCATAAAATGCTCCACCAGCATCGGGATATCTTCTTTTCTCTCCCTTAAAGGAGGAATATGAAGGGGGACCACATTTAATCTGTAATAGAGGTCTTCCCTGAACCTGCCTGCGGAAATTTCCTCTTTAATGTCCTGATTTGTGGCAGATATTATTCTCACGTCAACCTTTATATCGGAAGTGCCGCCGACTCTCCTGAAAGTGCTGGTTTCAAGCACCCTCAGCAGCTTTGCCTGAAGGTTGATTGACATCTCACATATCTCATCAAGAAAAATACTCCCTCTGTCAGCTATCTCAAAAAGCCCCTGCTTATTATATGCCGCGCCTGTAAATGCTCCCCTCATATGTCCGAAGAGTTCGCTCTCCAGAAGGCCTTCGGGAAAAGCCGCGCAGTTTATATCAACAAACTTCTTCTCTTTTCTCGGGCTTAGATTATGAATAGCCGTCGCAACCAGTTCCTTGCCCGTGCCGCTTTCTCCTGTTATTATGACATTGGAATTGCTCTGCGCAATCTTCGGCATTATGTTAAGCAGTTCCTGCATCTTAGGATTTTTCCAGAAGATATTTCCGAATTCGTATGTCGTCTTTATCTTTTCACGAAGTATTGAGACCTCTTCTCTCAGTTTGCGTTTTTCAAGCGCCTTTTTTACTACAAGCCTTATCTCGTCTATCTTAAACGGCTTGTGTATATAATCATATGCGCCAAGCCGCATGGCCTCTATCGCAGACTCTGTTGTGCCGAATGCGGTTATCATGATTACAAGCGTATCCGGAGATATCTCCCGCACTTTTTTTAGTATCTCAAAACCATTGACCTTCGGCATATTGATATCTGTGATTACCATATCGTATATGTCCCTGTTAAGAAGGCCTACCGCATCAATGCCTCCTGCAGCAACAGTAACATCATATCCTTCTCCTTCAAGCAGGATAGCAAGCACCTCCCGCATGCTTTTTTCATCTTCTACAATCAGAATTTTGCCTTTATTAAGATTTTCCATCATTCTAGACTCGTAGAGCTATCCGGTATTATAACCTTAAAAAGCGACCCCTCGCCGGGGTTACTGATAACATTTATCTGGCCTTTATGTTCTTCCAGGATTCTGTATGCTATGGCAAGCCCGAGCCCTGTGCCTTCATCTTTTGTAGTGAAAAAGGGATAAAATATTTTTTCCATATTTTCCCGGGAAATACCAACGCCTGTATCCTTAAAAACAACCTCAAGAGAACCTCCGGCGCGCCTGGCGCTGACAGAAAGTTTTCCTCCGTCAGGCATTGCCTCCAGAGCGTTCATGCCGAGATTCAAAAAGACCTGCTGCATTTTCTGGCGGTCGGCATTAACGGAAAGCGGCTTATTAAAATCCTTTATTATGGAAATATTATTTTTTGCCGAGGCCGTATTCTTTAGCAATTCAAGTGTGTCGTCCAGAACAGCGCCCAGGTCAAAAACACTAAACTCAGCAGCTTTTGGCGTTGAATACATAAGGAAGTCCGTGACTATCTCATTCAGCCTCTCCATTTCTTTCAATGCTATCTCTGCGAGCCTCTCTTTTTGCTCTCCTGCCACCTTGCCCTCTCTCAGCATTTCTATGGAGCCCTTAAGGGAGGCTAACGGATTCCTTATCTCATGCGCTATATTGGCGGACAACTCTCCGATAGCAGCCCATTTTTCCTTCTGCTTTATATCCTTCTCCATTTTCCTAAGCGTAGTGATATCCTGAAATATCCCTATAAAACCTGTCTTTTTACCATTGATATCCGTATGCGGCGAGATAATCAGGCTGACAGTCCTGCCGCCTTCCCTGCCATGTGTTATTACGCCTTCTGTTCCAAAGGATGCCTCGCATCTTTCTATTGCCGACAAACCGCCTGGCTCAGCAAAAGATATAAAGGGGAATATTTCAGTTATCTTTTTGCTAAATGCATTCCCCCGCATAATCCCGGTTATATCCTCTGCAGCCTTATTAAATATCAGAATATTGCCGTTAATACCCGTTGTAAATATGCCGCTCGGGATATTTTCAATAAGGTCCTTATTAAAAAGCGAAAGTTCCTTCAAGTCAGCATCGGTCCGCTCAAGCGCTATAGTTGTCTTCTCAAGCCTTGAGGAGAGGTAACCGCTCAGGAACGCCACCATATAAAAAGCTGATATATGAACAAAGATGTTGTAGAGAAAATCTTTCTCATTAAGCGCAGGGTCATATTTTATAGGAAGAAGCTTATAGTATTGAAGATCTATCATGACCCCATACAGGATACTGCTGAATGTGGCAATAACATAAGTCGCCTTCCTGTTAAGCGCCGCGCTTGCCGACATTACCGTTAAAAGTATAATGAATGAAAACCAGCTCTCAATCCCGCCCGTAAGGTATATAAGGACATTAACTGCCAGAACATCTATGAATATCTGGCAATATGCAAAGGTGAAATATCTTTTTATCCTGTTCAGGATTAAAGAATAGATTATCGTCAGGGAATAGAGCGCAACAATAAGATTTGAAGTGGCGCGCGGATACGGAAAACTCCTGTATCCGACCTGAAGCAGGAAAAAAGAACCTAAAAGAAGCGTAATAAAAACAACCCTTATGGAAATAAGGGCCCTTACCTTTTTAATCAGGACATCATCCATATAATATAGTGTCAGTTTTAAGTGTCAGTAATCAGTATTTTAAACTGTTACTGGACACTGGCACTAATCACTCCTTAATTCCATGATAATTTTTCGTCATGCCCGAGTTTCTTAATCGGGCATCCAGTGTCTTTTGTTTCTGGATTCCCGCTTTCGCGGGAATGACATCCGCTGGGTGATTTGCTATTCACTCTGAATTAGTTTGTTATCAGGGAATTAAGGCTAATCACTTTATCAGCGTAATGAGTTTAAATATCGGCAGATACATTGCAACTACTATAAAACCTACGGACCCGCCGAGGAATACCATTAAAAGAGGCTCCATCATGGATGTCAGGGCGCCAACTGCCGCATCAACCTCATCATCATAGAAATCGGCAATTTTATTAAGCATAGTGTCAAGCGCGCCTGTTGATTCGCCTACGGAAATCATATGTGTTACCATCGGAGGAAATACCTTTGCCTTTGTTAAGGGGTCGGCCAGGGTCTTTCCTCCGGTAACCTGCTTTCTAACTTCCATAATTGCGTATTCAATTACCTTATTGCCTGAGGTTTTTGCCGTTATCTCAAGGCCGTCCAGTATCGGCACGCCGCTGCTGACCAATGTCCCGAGCGTGCGGGTAAACTTTGCCACGGCAACCTTATTAAGAAGAACCCCGAATATAGGCAGTCTTAATAATATCTTATCTATTACATGTTTGCCTTTCTCTGTACGTCTGAACTGGGTTATTGCAACAACAACGCCAACTATTGAGCCTGCTACAAGAACACCTCCTATTCCTGCTAAAAATTTACTGAGGCCGATAATCATTTGCGTGGGAAGAGGAAGCGTTCCGCCGAGTTGTGCAAACATCTTTGAAAATGTAGGGACCACAAATATCATAATAATTGCTATCGCCGCAACTGCAACCGTAGAAACAACTATCGGATACACCATTGCGCCCTTAACCTTTTTCTTTATCTTCATTGCCTTTTCTATGTACGCTGCAAGTCTGTTAAGGATTGTGTCCAGGATACCGCCGGCCTCGCCTGCAGCAACCATATTTGCATACAGCTCTGAAAAGACTTTTGGATGTTTCTTTAATGCATCAGCATATGTTGATCCGGCCTCAACATTTTCCTTAATCTCTGCAAGCACCCTGGCAAGAGTCTTATTTTCAACCTGAGTAGAGAGAATATCAAGCGCCTGCACCAACGGCAGGCCTGCGTCAATCATCGTAGAAAATTGTCTTGTAAATACGACAATATCTTTGTCGCCTACTTTCCCTCCGCCAAAACCGCCGAACAGCTTCCTTTGGGCCTTCTTTTCAGTAATAAGAGTCGGGGTTATATTTTTTCTTCTTAGTTGCGCTACAACTTCTTCTTTTGTATCCGCAGTAATCTCGCCTGATTCTATAACGCCTCTTGTAGTCTTGCCTGACCACTGAAATACGGTTGCCATTTATTACCCCCTTCCTTTTATCCTGTTCAGAGACGCATCTCTAACGGGATTTTGCCGCACCCGACACTCTTTGAATCATTGTTATTAATTCTTCAGGAACAGACGAGCGGCCTATCGCGTCTTCGTAAGATAAAAGTCCTCTGGTATATAGATCAAACAGAGACTGATTCATCGTCTGCATCCCGAACCTGGCCTGGCCGGTCTGCATCATGGAATATATCTGGTGTATCTTATCTTCTCTTATCAGGTTCCTGATAGCAGGGTTCGGCACAAGCAGTTCAATGGCAAGAACCCTGCCCTGCCCGGATTTTTTGGCTATAAGCTGCTGCGCCAGTATTCCTTCCAGGACAAAGGATAACTGGGTTCTTATCTGCTCCTGCTGATGCGGCGGGAATACGTCTATTATACGGTTTATGGTCTGCACCGCGGAATTCGTATGAAGTGTTGCCAGGGTTAAATGTCCTGTCTCCGAGACTCTAAGCGCCGCCTCTATGGTTTCAAGGTCCCGCATCTCACCTATAAGCACGACATCAGGGTCCTGCCTGAGCACATACTTCAAGGCATTTTTAAAAGATGCCGTATCGGCATTTACCTCCCGCTGGTTTATCAGGGATTTTTTATGGTTATGAATGTATTCTATGGGATCCTCTACTGTTATTATATGGTCCTGTCTCTCGGAATTTATCCTATCAACCATTGTTGCAAGTGTAGTTGACTTACCGCTTCCGGTAGGCCCGGTAACGAGGATCAGGCCGCGCGGTTTTTTGACAAGTTCATTAACAATCTCAGGCAGCCCCAATTCCTGAAAAGTCCTTATCTGAAAAGGGATGGTCCTGAAGGCGCCGGCAACTGCGCCCCTCTGCATAAAGATATTTCCCCTGAATCTGCTCAGTCCCTTTACGCCGAACGAGAGGTCCAGCTCATTATTTTCTTCAAATTTATGTTTCTGGGCATCTGTAAGAACGCTGTAGCAAAGAGCCTTTGTCTCTGCAGGGGCTAACTGCGGATGATCCATCGGCACAAGTTTTCCGTCAATTCTTATACGGGGCGGGCTTCCTGTTGTTATGTGAAGATCCGACGCTCCCTTTTCTATCAGCACCTTTAGTAAGTCGTATAATGTCGCCATTATTCCTCCAGTTTATAGGTCTCAGGTCTCAGGTATCAGGTGTTAGTCCTCAGTTTATCCCATATCTGAAACCTGACGCCTGATACCTAAAACCTGCCTTAGTCTCCAGCAGTAACTCTCAATACCTCTTCTACTGTAGTAACGCCTTCCTTTACTTTTGTCAGGCCGCTCATCCTCAGGGTCTTCATTCCTCCTCTTACAGCAGCCTTTTTAAGCTCCATGGCAGACGCGCCTTCAAGTATAAGTTTTCTTATTTCCTCATTAATCACCATTATTTCGTAAAGGGCGATTCTTCCCTTATAACCGGAATTGTTGCATACAGAACATCCTTTGCCTCTATAACACTTAACAGCCCGCGCCTCCTCTTCCGGGAATCCGAGGTTTATAAGAGTAGGAACCGGAATTTTCTCTTCCTCTTTCTCGCATTCCTTGCATATCTTTCTTGCCAATCTCTGCGCCATTATAAGTATAACAGATGACGACACTAAAAATGGCTCAATTCCCATATTCAAGAGCCTGCTTACGCTGCTTGGAGCATCATTTGTATGAAGGGTGCTGAGAACAAGATGGCCGGTCAAAGCTGCTTTAACCGCTATCTCGGCAGTCTCAAAATCACGTATCTCGCCTACAAGTATAATATCAGGGCTCTGCCTTAAAAAGGACCTCAGGGCCGAGGCAAATGTAAGTCCTATCTCTTCTTTCATCTGCACCTGATTTATACCGAGGAAATTATATTCTATAGGGTCCTCCGCAGTCATTATGTTAATGTTAGGCTTATTTAGATAATTTAACGCGGAATAGAGTGTAGTCGTTTTTCCGCTTCCCGTGGGACCGGTAACCAGGATCATACCGTAAGGTTTGTTCAGACATTCCAGAAATTCCTGAAGGGCTTCTTCTTCAAATCCCAGCTTTGTGAGGTCCACTTGCAATGAGGACTTATCCAGGATTCTCATAACCGTTTTTTCTCCGAAAAGGCACGGAAGGATGGAAACACGGAAATCCACCTCTTTTTTTCTGCCGAGTCTCAGCTTTATCCTGCCGTCCTGCGGAAGCCTTCTTTCGGAGATATCGAGTTTGGACATTATTTTTAGCCTTGAGACAACAGAGTTTTTAATTCGCAAAGGCAGGTTCATGGCAAGGGCCAGGACGCCGTCAACCCTGTATCTGACCCTGACAGAATTCTCATAAGGCTCTATATGAATATCGCTTGCTCCAATCTTTATTGCATTTATAAGGATACCGCTTACAAGCTTGACAATCGGCTCTTCAACCTCGCCCCTTCCGCCGATCATCTCCTCTTCAGTGACATGCTCAACATCATCAAGCGCATCGCCGACAATCTTGTCAAACTCGTCAACATCAACTGTAGGGCCTTCGCCAAAAGCTCCTATTTCCTCTTCTCCTGTAATGTCATCGGACAGGGTATAATCCTTTGCCTCAAGCTTCATCGCCTTCTGCGCTCCGCCTGAGGCGGAAGCCTGAGGCTGGGCTATAACTCCGCCTCCTTTGCCTCCGTAATTAGTTGTTATAGCATTTATCAACGCAGATTCCGTTGCTATAACAACCTCTACGTTATACCCGGTCATAAACTTTATGTCGTCTATGGCAAAAACATTTGAAGGGTCTGCCATCGCTACAGTCAAGATGGCTCCGACTCTCGTAAGAGGCATTATCATATATTTCTTTGCCATCTCCGCAGGTATGAGTTTTAAGATTGCAGGGTCTATCTTATATTCGGAGAGGTCTATGGCCGACATCCCATACTGCTTGCTCAGAAACGTAACCAGCTTATCTTCGGTTATATGCCCTAATTTTACGAGGTTATTCCCGAGCCTTCCGCCGCTTCTTTTCTGCAACGCTAAGGCTTCATTTAATTGCGCCTCTGTGATTATTCCCGAGGCTATGAGCATCTGTCCTAATTTAGCAGCCATAGTTATTTAGTCTCCAAAAGTCGCCCTTGCTATTTCTTCCACAGAAGTAATTCCGTCTTTTATTTTTGCCAAACCGCTCATTCTTAAGGTCTTCATGCCGAGCGATACTGCAGTCCGCCTTATCTCATCTGCCGAGGCGCCTTCAAGCGTAAGTTCCTTTAGTTCATCTTTCATCGGCATAACTTCATAAATGCCTATCCTTCCTTTGTAACCGGTGTTGCCGCATGCGGGGCAGCCTCTGCCTCTGTAGCATTTTATGGAATTTGCCTCTTCCTCTGAAAACCCAAGTTTTATCAATGCCGGCACCGGGATCTTCTCTTCCTCTTTGCATTGAGGGCATACCTTTCTTACAAGCCTCTGCGAGGCAATAAGGATAACCGACGCGGCAACAAGGAAGGGCTCGATACCCATATTCAAAAGCCTGCTTATGGTGCCGGGCGCGTCATTTGTATGAAGCGTGCTTAGAACAAGATGGCCTGTCAAAGCGGCCTTAATCGCAATTTCAGCAGTCTCAAAATCACGCACCTCGCCCACCATAATAATGTCCGGGTCCTGCCTTAAAAAAGACCGCAAGGCCGCCGCAAATGTAAGCCCAATGTCTTCTTTAACAGCCACCTGATTTATGCCCATAAAATTATATTCAACCGGGTCTTCGGCAGTTGATATATTCACGCCTATCTTATTCAGATAGTTCAGCGCAGAATAAAGGGTAGTTGTCTTTCCGCAGCCTGTAGGGCCTGTGACAAGTATCATGCCGTTAGGTTTATCAAGCGCTGCCATAAGGTCATTCAATGCATCCCCTTCTATGCCAAGCTTTGTAAGGTCGGCCTGAAGGTTTGCCTTATCAAGAATCCTGAGCACGGTCCTCTCGCCAAAAAGACATGGGACCGTGGATACACGGAAATCCACTTCCCTCTTTTTGCCGAGTTTCAGCTTAATCCTGCCGTCCTGCGGAAGCCTTCTTTCAGAGATGTCCAGGCGCGCCATTATTTTAAGCCTGGACGTAAGGGCATTTTTTATCTTTGCTGGCAGGTTCATAACAACGCGGCACTCGCCGTCAATCCTGTATCTTATCCTCATGGAATTTTCATAAGGCTCCACATGGATGTCGCTGGCGCCGGCCTTTACTGCATTTAAAAGAATACCGTTGGCAAGCTTTATAATCGGCGCCGCAACCTCCCTTATGGTTTCCGCGTCTTCTTTATCTTCTATAACCTCAACGTCGCCTATTGCCTTGCCTACAACCTGATCAAATTCGTCAACATCAACCGTAGGCCCTTCTTCCATGCCAAATTGGTCTTCAATGTTTCCTTCTTCAGAGATGGTATAATCCTTTGCCTGAAGTATCTCGGCGGCTGTGGCAGTAGTTGCCTGTACCGCCTGCGCCTGTCCGCCTGAGGCGGACGGCTTTGCCGGGATAATGCCTTCACCCTTTCCTCCGTAATAAGAAGTTATGGCATTTATCAGAGCGGATTCCGTTGCTATAACGACCTCTACGTTGTAACCTGTCATGAACTTTATGTCGTCTATAGCAAAAACATTTGAAGGGTCTGCCATCGCAACAGTTAATTTGGCGCCGACTCTCGTAAGGGGCATTATCATATATTTCTTAGCCATGGCAGCAGGTATGAGTTTTAAGATTGCAGGGTCTATCTTGTATTCGGAGAGGTCTACGGCCGACATTCCATACTGCTTGCTCAGAAACGTAACCAGCTTATCCTCGGTTATATGCCCTAATTTTACGAGGTTATTCCCGAGTCTTCCGCCGCTTCTTTTCTGCAGCGTTAACGCCTGATTCAACTGCTCCTCCGTAATCATACCGGAGCTTATGAGTATCTGTCCTAATTTGGCAGCCATGTTTTAATTTTACACCATAGAGAAACTATTATGGAAGTATAGAGAAAACGGCAAAATCACCTGCTTTGCCGGCTTGACCCCGTTAGAGAAAACCCGTGGTAAGCAAACCCTAAAGAAGCTTCCAAGAATCTTCTAACGGGGTTGACTAAACCTGTTTTATGAATTACTCTAACAAGCAGGAAAAAACCGAAAGTTTAGAGTTTAGAGTTTTTAGAAACTTTTTTCGCCTCGGGCGAATCCGCCGAGGCGGAAACTTTTCACTTCTAACTTTTAACTTTTATTTCGGAGGAATAATGCGTTTTTCTAAGATGTTTATACCTACACTCAGGGAAGTTCCCGCTGATACAGAAGCTGTAAGCCATAAATTAATGGTCAGGGCGGGTTTCGTGAGGCAGCTTGCCGCGGGGCTCTATATATTTCTTCCGCTCGGATGGAGGGTGCTTGATAAAATAAACGCAATTCTCAAAGAGGAGATGGAAGCCATTGGTTCGCAGGAAATCTCCATGCCTATTCTTCATCCGGCAGAGGTATGGCAGCAGACCGGAAGATGGAATGTGATTGGCGATGAGATGTTCAGGCTCAAAGACAGGACCGGCCGGGATTTGTGCCTCGGCATGACGCATGAAGAGGTAATGACCTGGCTTGCCTCAAGAGAGATACGTTCATACAGGGATTTGCCGCAGATCTGGTATCAGATCCAGACCAAACTAAGAGATGAGGCCAGGCCCAAAAGCGGAGTGCTCCGCACACGGGAGTTTATAATGAAAGACAGCTACAGCTTTGACGCCGACGAGGAATCCCTTGAGAAAAGTTATCAGCTTCACGCAAACGCCTATCATAAGATATTCACGAGATGCGGGCTTAAATTCTATCAGGTTGAATCAGACCCCGGAATGATGGGAGGCGCTATGTCGCATGAATTCATGGCGCCAAGCCCGGCAGGAGAGGATGAGGTTGCGTTGTGCGCCAAATGCGGATATGCTGCAAATGTTGAGCTTGCGCTCTCAATTCCTCCTGAAATCAAAACCGAAGACTGGAATCTTGAAGAAGTTCATACGCCTGAAAAACGCACAGTTCAGGAGGTATCAAATTTCCTTAAAATCAGTCCGGCATATTTTATAAAAAGCATACTTGTTATTGCCGACAAAACTCCTGTGCTGGCCCTTGTTAGAGGGGATCAGGAACTGCATGAGAAAAAGCTTACAAAAATAATAGGCGCTCACAGGCCTGCGCAAAAAACAGAGGTTAAAGAGATTTTAGGAGTAGAGGCAGGGTTCATTGGCCCAATGAATCAGAAAATAAGGATCATCGCTGATTCGTGCCTGAAAGAAGGTGTTTATATCAGCGGCTCAAACAAACAGCATTTTCACATCAAAGGCCTTAAGGCGGAAAGAGATTTTAAGGCAGAGTGGCATGACATCCATCTTGCGAAAAACGAAGATAAATGTTCGTTGTGCAAAGCGGAGTTGCGGATAGAGCGCTGCATAGAGATTGGAAACATCTTCAAACTCGGAACAAAGTATTCCGTGCCTTTAAAAGCTGTTTATCTTGATGAAAACGGACAGGAGAAACCTATCATCATGGGAAGCTACGGTATAGGGCCTGCAAGAATTGCTGCTGCGGCAATAGAGCAGAACCATGACAAAGACGGAATTGTCTGGCCCAAGAGTATCGCACCCTTTGATGTTGAGATACTTCCGCTTAATATGAATGATTCATTGATAGTAGAAACCGCAAACAGGCTTTATAAAGAATTTACAGGAAGGGGCATTGAAGTCTTAATGGATGACCGCGATGAAAGGGCTGGAGTGAAATTCAAAGACGCTGACTTAATCGGAATTCCGACCCAGATAATCCTTGGAGAAAAAAACCTTAAAGAGGGGCTTGCAGAGATAAAGGACAGGCGTACAAAAGAAGCAATTAAGATGAAGATAGAGGAAATTACACGGACTGTCTGCTTTTGAATTCTTTAATCTCAAATACCGTCAGAAACAGCGACAGGTTTTTTCGCAGTCGTTTATCCTTTTAACTTCTGGATTACTGCCTTCAGAATGTCAGCCCTCGTTAAAATACCGATAAGCACATTCTTGTCGTCCACAACAGTTAACCGCCTGATGCGTCTTTCGGTCATGATTCTCACGGCCTCGGCAATGGTTGCATCCGGGCTGATGGTAAGAGCCGGAGATGTCATGATGTCTCCGGCGTAGTCGCCGTGTTTGCGCTCGGAAAGTGGTTCTCCAAGCATATACTTTAAGAGGTCTTTGAACGTATGCTCGCGGCTTACACCCACCATAGAAAGGATGTCCGCCTGTGTGACAATGCCGATTACCCTGTTCCCATGGTCCACTACCGGAAGACCGCTGATATTCTTCTCACACAGAATATTCGCAACCCGCACTATGCTTTCATATTTTGATATGGAAAGAACATTCCTTGTCATCACGTCCCGGACATACAGCTCACGCCCTATGGACGAACGAATACACACATTATCGCCTTGTTCAGTATTCAAATTGCCCCCTTTTATATCTTAGTCGTCCGACTATTATTTTCCCTGATTACAAATATAAATGCAATGAATAATATAGCGGATATTGTTGCCGTAATTGCGCCGAAATAGAATGTTGCGGAGGCCCCGATATTATCCCAAAGCCATCCGCCTATCAGGCTTGCGGGGAGCATTGCAACTCCGACAACTGTATTATAAACTCCAAATGCCGTTGCTTTAAAGTCCTGCGGAATAATAGTTGAGAGAAACGCCTTTTGTATCCCCTCGGTAAGTCCCATGAAAAGACCATAAAAAGCAAATAATATCCAGATAGTCTTTGTATCCGATGCAACTGCAAAGCCGTAATACAAAATTGCAAACAACACGAATCCCAAAAGGATAACCCTTTTTCTTCCGAACCTGTCGGCGGCCATGCCTGCCGGAATTGACGAAAGCGAATATACAAGATTGAACAGCAGATAAACCACAGGAATCATAATAGTTGAGACGCCTATTTGCTGCGCCCGAAGAATGAGGAACACATCGCTTGAGTTGCCAAGCGCAAACAATCCCGCAATGGCAACGAAAATTTTGAAGCGCCAGTCAAAATGCTTCATTGTCAACCTTGGCCTATCGGCGTGAGCGGCGGCAACCGTTTTCTTTTCTGTGATGAATAAGATAATCAGAAGCACGGCGATTGTGCCCGGTATCATG
>Ga0172368_10003963_pt1 | contig 17493 bp, 24 predicted proteins | sample Lak11m_FD_114540 | JGI IMG/M metagenome (GOLD analysis project Ga0172368, IMG submission 114540) | Freshwater microbial communities from Kabuno Bay, South-Kivu, Congo - kab_022012_11m | ecosystem: Environmental > Aquatic > Freshwater > Lake | place: Democratic Republic of the Congo: South-Kivu...
ATTACGCGATGAACTACTAAACAGGGAAATCTTTGATACGTTGTTTGAAGCAAAAGTGCTTGTAGACCGCTGGAAGCAAGAATATAATACAGTCAGGCCGCATAGCTCATTGAATTACCGGCCTCCTGCTCCAGAGGCTATTAAACCAGGAAACGCGCTTGTTTTCTCATAAGAAGTGGCACAACTAATGGGGGCAGGTCAATGCTGGTCATAATTATCCGCATTGGTACCCTTAGCAGTAGTAGGCACATAAAGGTCATACCCCGTATGGATCTTACCGTATAGTTGAATATCCGTAGAAGGAGCCCATATAAGCGTAGAAGGAGTAGCATAAAGCGCATTAAAACTTAAAACATAAAATGCAAGACCCATTAGAAAAATATTCAATCTTCGCATATTTTTATTTAACCTTTCCCGCCTCAAACAAAAAAGAGGCACCCTCTCTGATTAAATTGAAGACGCCTCTGTCTTAAACAAAAAGCCCTTTTTAAAAGCATTCTCTGCTCTAAAAAGGGCAACCTTGTCCTTAAAAATAAAAAACCCCAAAACAATTTGGGGCTTCTTTACCTCATTGACATCTCTGTCACTATTAAGTTTATCATTTTATCTTTTCTTGTCAAGATTTATTTTTAATGAGCACTTGACTTATGGAACAAAGTGAACATAAGTCAATGTGCGAATTAATCCCTGCAGTTGCGAGCAAGTTTCAGAGAAATTTGCGAAGCGCTTAACTGCAGGGATCTTCTGCTATATTAGCAAGATCTAAATGATTATTGCAATCCGCAGATTTTAACTTATAATTAAATGAGGCCACGACTTAGCGAGCAATAGCGAAGCTAAGTCGTTTGGCCGAATTTATCCCGACGAATGTGTAAAAATTGATTTATAAATTTCTACACATTATATGAGTCGGGATTAATATTAGGAGGTTTAAAATGCTAAAGATTTTACGCAATAAGAAAACCGCAAAAAAAATATGGATTGGCCTGGCAATCATAATTATCCCTGCCTTTACCCTTTGGGGATTTGGCAGCTCAAGCCGTAGCAAGGAAGATAATATATCTGCCGGTAAGATATTCGGCAAAAACGTCTCCAGCCTTGAATTTAAAAAATCCCTGGCTGCCGCAAAAACCGCGGCCATTTTGCAATTCGGGGATAATCTTCCCAAGGTTGAAAAATACCTAAACTTAGAATCGCAAGCCTGGGAAAGATTAATACTTCTGCAGGAAGCAGAAAAACGTAAAATAAGTATTCCTGATCAAGAGGTAATTGATACAATTCAAAAGGCACCTTACTTCCAAAAGAAATCAGTTTTTGATAATAAGACCTATGTGGAAATCTTACGCTACGTATTCCGGCTGCAGCCGCGAACCTTTGAAGAACAGATGCGCCAAAACTTAATTCTCGCTAAACTTTATAATCAAATCACTAACGACGTAAAGATTGAGGATAGTAAAGTCCGCGAGGAATGGTTAAAAACAAACGAAGAAGTAAGTATTGATTATATTGCCAGCTTGTTTACTGAATTTGCTAAGAAAATTAAGCCGACGGATAAAGAAATATCCGCCTATTATGACAAAAACAAAGATGCTTTTAAAGAACCTCCCAGTATAAATCTAGAATATGTTCTTACTGAATCAGATGTGGAATCAAAGAAGATTACGGATTTAATAAACAAAAAATACACTCTTGAGAAAATATCAAAAGAGCTTAACTTAAATAAAAAGGAAACTGGATTATTCAAACAATATGCACCTCCGGCTGCTTTGAAGATACCACAAGAAACCTTGAACTTAGTCTTAAATCTAAAAGAAAATCTACCTGCCCCAATGGTTAAAGTGGATAAGGCATATTACGTCTATGCCCTTAAAGAAAATAAACCCGGGCTTCTACCAAAATTGTCAGAAATAAAAGACCGGCTTAAAGAAATAATTATTCGGGAAGAATCCGCTAAAGCTGCTCAGCAAAAAATAAATGAGTCTGTTGAGAAATTAAAAAGTAAGTCGTTTGATCAGGTAGCCAGTACCAGTAAATTTGGATTTAAAACTGGGAAAACTAAGTTTTTTAAGTCTACCGAGCAGATTGAAAATTTAGGTCCTGGACAGATATTCTGGGATAACGCAAAGAAGCTAAAAGAAGGCCAAACAAGCAATGTATTCTCCGACTCTCAAGGCTTCTATATTATTAAGCTTAAGGCAATAAAACCTGTTGATGAAGAAAAATTTTCTAAGGATAAAAAAGATCTTAATGAGAACATGTTATCTCAAGAGAAAAACAAGGTTTTTGCCAAATTTATTGAAGAGACAAAGAAAAAGGCTCAATAAAAAACGTTTTAATAAAATTGGGGTCAGATCTCTTTAGATCTGACCCCAATTTATTTTACCCGCCTTAATTCTTAAGCGCTTACTTTTATAGAGTTAACCGGGCAGGAATCCGCTACTTCCTGCAAATTGCAAGAAGCACATACATGCGCCTTCACATGAGCAATACCATCACCCTGGACTTCAAAAACTTCCGGGCATGACTGTTCACACAAACCACAACCTACACATGTAGAAGCATCAACTGTAACTTTTGACATAATCTTCTCCTTACCCACAAAGGGTACACCGGCCACTTGCGCTACCTAGCGCATACCGACGCAATACATATTGGCGTCGGGTGTCTATCAAGGCCGGGTGCTATTATCTTTCCAAAAGGTTCTCAAACATTTCTTCGTGACCTACCTCTTCGCTCAATATATGTGTCACTAACTGATAGGTAACATTATCTTTACCAAATGTCTTCTTGGCAATCTTATTATACACCTCAATTGCCCCTGCCTCTGCCTCAGCAACAATACGGATAATCCGATTAATATCAGCGGTATTTCTTGGAGGCATAAGATAAGCGGCGTTAGCACCCTTCTCTAAATCCATAGGGTTAGCTACCGGAACATCCCCCAGTTTTGTAATCAGATCCGCCAGCTCTTCGGCATGCTCTAGTTCGTCTTTGGCTAATTTCTCAAGCGCGCCTTTTAAACCTTCGTAATTCCTTCCACTGACTGTCTGGGCCATATACCAATAAAGATAAAAGGCTAACCACTCATCGCAATACGCCTTATTTAAATCTTTAACCAGGTCCTTTAAACTTAAATCCACAATTGCCCTTGCTTGCTTTCCCATATTAGTCCTCCTTGCCTACCTTAACTCCCCACCCGGGGGACACCAACGCAAAACCTTTTAAGCGTTGGGTGCCTGAGCTTCTAACTTCAGGTTATACTTCTTTATATTATTATCCGCAATATCCTGGACTTTCTTAAGCTCACCAGGATTATTGAGGAGGTGCTTAAATCTTCCCTGCATTTTTAAATATTCTTCTACCGGCTTAGGCGCAATTTGCTTACGTGCCGCGAGTACCCCGTTTTCATATTCAAACAAAGGATAAAGCCCGGTCTCTACCGCCATCTTCGCAACAGGCAGCATCTGGTTTGACTCATGGCGCCAGCCTAAAGGACAAGGCACATGTATCTGGATATATTTAGGCCCCTTAATAGAGATGGCCTTTTTTACTTTACGTATTAAATCCTGAGGAAATCCCGCGGAAGCCGTAGCCACATAAGGAATTCCGTGCGCCGCGCAAATCTCCGGCACAGGTTTTTTAGGACGCAGATTTCCTGAAGAAAGCGCTCCGGCAGGGCTGGTAGTAGTATTTGTATCAAACGGAGTAAGCCCGCTCCGCTGTACTCCGGTATTCATATAAGCCTCATTATCATAACAAACATACAAAATATCATGGCCGCGCTCAAGCATGCCGCTTATCGCCTGTAAACCAATGTCTCCGGTTGAGCCATCTCCGCCCTGGGCAATAACATTAGTCGTATCTTTCTTGCCTAAATATATCAACGCCGCCTCAATACCTGAAGCAACAGCAGCGGAGTTCTCAAATAAAGAGTGAATCCAGGGAACGCCCCAGGCGGTTTCCGGATATTTGGTGGTAAAAACTTCCAGACAACCGGTGCTGTTGGCTATAATCGTATTTGCTCCCGCTGACTCAATGACCAAGCGGGCGGCAACTGCCTGTCCGCAGCCTGCGCAAGCGGTATGTCCACATTTAAATAAAGGGCTATTCTCCATATTCTTCCTTAAGCAATTCTGGTTTTAAATCTATAAAATCAAAGTTAACTTCCTTGGCACTTAATCTTCTGAATACTTCATGTATGGTTTCCGGGGTAATATCCCTTCCGCCTAAGCCTGCGACAAAACTACTGATTACTTTCGGGCCCTTCTTTTTGCCGAAGAATGTTGATTTTACTTCAACCGCAATCGGCGCATAAGCACCCAAAGAAACTGATTTATCCAAAACCGCTACCTTCGGCACATCTTTTAAGGCTTCATAAATACGCGCATACGGAAAAGGCCTGTATGAGATGATCCGCAAAAGGCCTACCTTTTTGCCTTTTGCGCGTTGCTCATCCACTACCTCTTTGATCGTTCCGCAAACCGAGCCCATTGCCACGATTACCTTATCCGCGTCTTTAAGCTGATACTCCTCAACCAATAAATCCTTATAATCCCGGCCGAAAACATTATTAAACTCTTTGCTTATCTCGGATAAATAATTTATAGACTCCCTCATTGTTTCCTGGAGGGCAAAACGCGTCTCCATATAATAATCCGGGTCAGCCAAAAGCCCCATACTTATTGGGTCAGCCGTATCTAATTTATATAAAGGCTTATAAACAGGCAGAAATTTGTTAACTTTATCCTGCTCCGGCATATCCACTGTTTCCATACCATGGGTTAGAATAAAACCATCCATACAAACCATTACCGGAAGCATTACGCGTTTATCTTCAGCCAGCCGATATGCAATAAGATGAAAATCCACTGCCTCCTGGTTATCTTCAGCGTAAATCTGGATCCATCCGGCATCACGCAAAGATATGGAATCCTGCTGGTCATTCCAGATATTTATAGGAGCGCTTATCGCGCGGTTGGCACAGGTCATCACAACAGGCAGGCGCATACCAGCGATATTAAAAACTACCTCCTGCATAAGAAAGAGCCCCTGGGAACTGGTGGCAGTATAAACCCGCACCCCGGTTGCCGAACCACCCAAAACTACTGAGGCAGCGGAATGCTCACTTTCCACATTGACGAACTGCGACTTAAGCTCGCCACTTGATACCATCTGGGCCAAATCTTCAACTATATGCGTCTGGGGTGTTATTGGGTAAGCGGAGATTACACCTGGCTGGCAGGATTTGACGATTTCCGCTATCGCATGCGACCCCTCTAAGAATTCTTTCATTTATCCTCGCTCTTTGATTCTTCGCTAACCATTTCAATATCTTTTTTCGGGCAGATATCCGCGCACAAACCACACCCCTTGCAAAAAGTGTAGTCTAGCGAAAAGGCGTTCTTCTCTTTACCGCTTACGCAGCCTTCAGGGCAAATCATCAGGCACATCCTGCAGGCAATACAATTTTTATGCAGATAATGCGGCCTGAGAAGAGTCCTCCAGCTGCCGGTCTTATCGCCTTTACTATTTTTTGGTTTTACGGTTAATGGGCCAAACATTTATTATTTCATCCCCTTCTTAACAAACTCAAAACCTTCCTGAACCGCCTTGATATTGCCTTCCTGTGCCTTGCCGCTAAAACGCTTTTTAATTACCTCAATAAGATTATCCAGTTTCAGCTCTCCGGTAGCCGCGGCAAAAGCGCCGATTAAAGTGGTATTACCCAGCGGACGGCCGATGGTCCTTAAAGCAATTTCATTAGCCGGAACTACAAAAACGCTTTGTTTAGCCTTTAACTTAGGCAATTCTATGTCTTCTTTACCATTAATAATCGCCACTCCATCTTCTTTTAACCCGGAAAAACAGTTATATCCGCGTAAAAGTGTGGGATCGACAATAATTACATAATTAGGCTCGTAAATTTGGCTGCGCAGCCGGACCGGATCGCTGTCTACACGCACAAATGCGTTCATCGGCGCGCCCATCCTGGCTGCCCCGAAGTTAGGAAAGGCATAAGGGTACTTGCCTTCGTTAAAATAGCTAAACCCTAATAACGCTGCGGTTGTGATTGCGCCCTGGCCTGCGCGGGCATGGATTCTGATCTCTTTCATGATACTCCTAGAAAATAACCAGCAAAAGTCTTTTACAGAAAACGACTTTATTGATTATATAGCTTAAACTGAATTTGTCAAATAAATTCTTTTAGAGGTTTTTACGGATAAACGCTGAGGTTTGATTAAGCAAGCTCAGGATCCCTTCCGCTTTTTGCTCATCCAGGGTGCCTAAACCGCATGCCGGGCTGATCATCAGCCTTTCCAAAAGAAGCTGACGGTCAATACCCTTCTTAACCAGTATATCCAGGCCGGATTTTATCTTCCCGGACAACTCTTCCGGAGTTTGACTGGGATTATAACCCTGGGTAGGCACAATCCCCCAGCAGATAATCCCTCCCCTTTTTAGAAATCTATTCAAATTATCCGCGTAAAGCACAAATCTCTCCTGAAACTCAAAGGCATCAAAGTTAATAATATCAACACCTTCCGCGTCTGCGAGCATTGACCAGTCAGTATTACCGCAGCAATGTATACCAACCAGGCAACCGCTGCCTTTTAAGCCATCAGTCAGCTCAGAAAAAACATTAATGACGTCATTGCGGTTGACCGGGGTATAGGCGGAACCTACAGTGGTTAAATATGGCTCATCAAAGAACATGATTATTTTCTTACCAAACTCCTTAAAGTAATCCAGCTGCCAGAGGGCCTTCATGCTTAAACCCTTAACCATTGCCTGCATGAGTACCTTATCATACAGGATAGATTTGCCATCAGGCTCATTTATCCCGGAGCAAAAAGTAAACGGACCGGTAACCTGGCATTTAATGAACTCTATTTTAGATAAATCCGCATGCTTAAGGCGCTGGTAAAACGCATATAAACCTCTGGCAAAATCCGGGCTTAGCTTAAAGTAGGATAAATCCTGTTCAATAAACTTCTCGTAAAAGGCCTCCAGTTCTTTTTCTTTATCAAGAGGCGCGAAACGTAATCCCTGCTCATCAATTTTCAGGCCGGGCAGATTCTCGCTGAACTGCGCGATCATACCCTCGCGCATATCGCATTTTGGAAGCTGCGGCCAAAAAGGAGCGCAAGGAACAGAGCGAAAAATCAAATCTAACGCCTTTTGCGCATCACGAAAAGGAAGGCTGCCAACACCGGTTGCCAGGCCTTTAACATTCATTATACCTTCTCCCTTTTAAGAGTACCACTGGGGCGCATCTCAACCACTTCTTCCATCTTGATTTTAAAAATCACAAACTGCTCAGGAATTGCCATTTCATAAGACTTGTGCGCCGTACCTTTAGTCACACCTTCAATAACCCTGGCAATAGAAAGGTCAAGCTGCTTATGATGCAACTCTTTAATTATTCCTTCATATTCCGTACCTGAATCAATGATCTCCACCCTGCCGTTAATCTGATAACCTATTAAAGTATTACTGTCTATAAAAGAAAGCGATGCCCGCGGGTTTACCTGCAGGTTAGAAAAAGTCCTGCCGATAATATAATCCACCAGATAAAGACAATCCCCTGCTACCTTTAATAAGAATTTAGGCGCGGCATTCGGCCTGCCGTCTAAATCACAGGAGGCTAAACTGATAAACTCCCTGGACTCAATAAGTTCTTTTAAGGCTTTATTAATCATGGTTTATTTGTAATCTTAAACTCCACGGTTTCAGCCAGGACATTGGCAAATACCGAATCAAAATCATAAACCGAGTTAAAATCGGAAAGATAATCCTCGTCGCTTTTTGATAAAAGTTTTTTCTCAATCATATTATAAACAATCTCGCCAAAATCCCGGGTCTGGCTTATGCCCCAATGCGACAATACCCTCTGCGCCAGGGCGCCATATTGCTCAACCGCGTAATCCCGCAGGCCAAAGGCGAGTTCTTTTCCGGTAACATGCGCCTGTTTCTTAAGTTTGCCTTGCGTAAAATTTAACCCCTGCAACACAAACTCGTAGGCATCCGGCTTATACCTTTTATCCCGGTTATAGATATCCTCTACTAAATCAAAGAATTTACTCATTATGGTTTGGGCAGGTTCAATCCTGATATATCTTTAAGTTGGCTGGCTGCTATTTCCTGCGCGTGTTTAATCGCCCTGTCGTAAGCGTCACAGATAGATTTCTCAAGCTCAGCCTTATCCAGCTCAGCGAGATTACCGTTAATATTAACATTATTAATTTTCTGCGCGGCGTTCATATTTATTTTTACTATCCCGTTACCGCTTAAAATATCAAAATTAGCTTCTTCAAGCCTGCGCTTAAGCTCCTGCATCGACTTCTGCATCTCAAATAACTGCTTCATCTTATCAAACATATTACCCTCTCTTATTAGAAACCTAAATTTTCTCCGACGATAATCACCTTGAGCCTCTCAGGATTAATCTCAGATTCGATAATTAAAACCTGACAGCACATCCTTTTATAATCCGGGGCAAGGCATATATCTTTGTGACAAATGCCGTCGGACAGGCAGGCTGATTTCCAATCTAAACGCTTGCAATTAAGCGTAGTGGCAAGTTCCCTGCTGCGCTTGAGTGCCTCATCCAAATCCGGGACAATCTTGTTTAAACCGCATACCACGATCACATTATCGGCATTGGCAATACCGCTGGTGCGATGCCCGTAACCACTGAAGAAAACCATCTCCCCGGCCTGCGAAATAGCATTGCAGCTGGTAAGGAAATAATCCGCGCGGCAGCCGAGATTACGCATCTGCAAACTTTGCTCCCGGCTTATCCCCGGCCTGTACTGGTTAAACACCTCATAATCAGAAGCCTCAAGGTCAGCTACAATACCTAATTCATCCAGAGTCTTGGAACCTGAAATACCAACACTGGAACTTTTTAAAATAATCTGTTTAATCCTATCCCCGGCCTCTTGCCGGGAATTTACATAAATACCGCCAATATTACGGCGTTTTAAATTAGCAATCAGGTCAACTATTCTCTTATCCATAACTTACTGCGATAAAATATCAATATAATTAGCCGGCATGCTGTGTTCCGTCGCGGTCACCCGGCCGTATTTATTTATAAATATATATGTAGGCACCCCTCTGATTTCATAATTTTCCGCGGCTAAGCCATTCTTATCTAAAAGAACCCTTAAGTTTAAGGCGTAACTCTTTAGGAAATTTTCCACCTTGTATCCTGCTTCTCCGACATTAACCGCAAAAACAGCTACCCCTTCTTTTTCCATTTGCGGATGCATCTTGTTTAAAGCCCTCAATTCCGAACGGCAATAAGGGCACCAGGTAGTCCAGAAAAAAAGTATAGACGGTTTTCCCAATAGATTAGAAAGATTAACCGGGTTGGATTTTAGATCATTCAATATAAGATCCCCGCAGAAAGCGGTATTCGCCAAACCCATGACCAAAAGCATAATTAGGCTTAAGAAGAATATAACGGTTTTTCCCGGCTTATGCATTAGAATCTCCCTATCGCTGTAAAGATGAAGAATACGCCGGCCAGAACAATAACCGAAGCGCAAATATTCTTGATGACGAGCATCCACTTGCCGCTCTTAGGTAATCCGCTAAGCCCGACTCCAAAAGTGCCGATTAAAATAAAAATCAACCCCATGCCATAAGAAAAACAAAGCAATAAAAACCCTCCGTAAAATATATTTGCCCTGGTTGCCAGATAAGCTAATATCGCTCCGAGAATCGGGCTGATACAGGGTGAAATCATCAAGCCTGAAACAAGGCCCAATATGAATGCTGAAAAATAACTTCCTTTTTTGCTTACAGGAAGTTTTAAATTTAAGTTCAGGTTAAAGTTAAATAAACCAAACATAGAAAGCCCAAAAATCAATATTACTACCCCCGATATAAGGTTGACCCATGGATTTGAGCTGAACTTCCCAAAGAAACTTCCGGTTAAAACCGCAAGGATCCCCAGGAATGAATAAGTAACTGCCATTCCGGTAACATAAGACAGGCTTAATAAAAACCCCTTGGTCTTTGAATTTTGCGCATTGCCAACTACATATCCGACGCTAATCGGAATAAGCGGATACACACAGGGGGTAAGGCTTGCAAAAATCCCAGCCAAAAATGCGATAATGAATTCAAACGGGCTACCTGAGAACTGCATCAATCCACCTCAAATATGGTTTGTCCCCGGCGATTATAGGAAGAGGGATAATCTCCGGGACAGTATAGCTGTGCAAAGACTTAACCAATTTAATAACCTTGGGCATCTTCTCTTTTCTGGATTTAATAATTAACAGTGATTCTTTGGCCTTCTGGGTTTTACCTTCCCAAGAAAACAAAGAATCAACTTTATCCACGATATTGACGCAAGCAGCGAGCTTTTGTTTGATCAGGCCTGCGGCAATCTTCTGCGCCTCTTTTTTATTACTGGCGGTGATAAAAATAATAATGTGCATATAAATTAAAATCCTTTTCTAAATTATCTTACCACGGATAACTGCGGGGTTCAACAAAACTTAAAGGACCTTTACTGACCTGATCCTGCCCATCTGAGCGCAAAGATCAAAAACCAGCGTAGGATCCTCCGTAACCATATTAACTTTGTAATTACACATCTCCCCCTGCTCCTGGCACTCGCTGACCACCAATTCATTGCCAAACTCCGCCAGGGAACTTTTAATCATTTTCGGCGAGCTGTTTTTAGTATGTAAAATAAACTCCAGGGTGTATTTGGTATTCATAGGCACTCACCTGAGCATTATTACCGAGATCATCCTTCCTGCGCTTTGAGCTTCTTTGCGGAAAGAAAAGAAATCCTGATTCTCTGAATAAGTGCACAGCTCAGGGTCAAATATATTTTCCTCTTTAACGCCGCAGTCAATTAGCTGCCTTCTGTTTATCATGGCAATATCCAAATAAAGATTGCCGTCACGCCTGGTTAAACCAAACGGAAAATTACTTTTAAAGTCGTTTTCCATCTTACAGCAACATGATCGGATAGACGGGCCAAAACCAACTAAAAGCTCATCCGGCCGGCTGAAAAATCTTTCCTGCATTATTTTTACTGCCTGGCCGCAGATATTTTTCTCGGTGCTCCGCCAGCCGGCATGCAAAATACCAACCGCCGGACGCTTAGGGTCATAAATAAAAACCGAAAGACAATCAGCTGTTAATATGGCAATAGGAAGATTTTTCCTGTCAGTCAAGAAACCGTCCGTGTCAGGGATAGAATTATCATAATCCAATGCCCCGCTGCCTTTATTGCTTTCCGCAACAAAGGTAACCGTATTTCCATGCACCTGTTTAGCGCATATCAGAGAACGGTAGTCAATGCCTAAAGCAGAAAGGAACCTCTTGCGGTTCTCAAGGGCTCCCTGGGTATCCCCATAGCATAAAGACATATTGCCATCCTGACGCCTGCTAAAGGCAGCCGTTACATCTTTTATGCCGAATCTTTCTAAAGGGTTGTTAATCCGCATCTATCTCCACAAGCTTATCCCGTGATTTCTCACCAGACTTAATCTTTATCTGGTATTTCTTTATCTTTAAATGGCTGCTTAACAGGTCAATGAGCTGTTTATTGGCCGCGCCTTCAGCAGCCGGCTTAGTAAGATACACCTTAAACTTATTTCCTTGCTGCTCAACTCGGTTTCGGCTGGCACGGGGGTTAACGCGGACATCAAAAATCATGGGTTAATTATTTGCCGGTTATCTGCTTAGTATCCTGAATATCCGTCAAGCGCTGGCTGACTTTATCCAAACGCTTTTCGGCATCGGCATACTTGGTATTAGCATTAAGCAGGTGGCTGCCCAGGGTATCAAAGTCTTCTTTGAATTTATCAGTCTCGATAGAAAGGGCGCCTAAACTTTTTAAAATAATCTTGGCGTTCTCCTCGACTTTTAACCCGCGCAGGCCCATACAGATTACCTGTAAATACGCGTAAAAGGTGTTCGGAGAAACAGGGATAACTTTTTTCAGCATACTGTAGGAAAAAATATCCTCTTTAATAATTACCTCATAATAAACATTCTCCGCCGGGATATACATCAGGGCAAAATCATAAGTGTTTTCCGCAGGCAGTATATATTTGGCGGCGATCTCATTAATGCGGTTTTTTACATCCTGGATAAATTTCTTGCGCATGGCTTCTTTTATCTGCTCATCAGGCGCATCCTGCATCCTTTGAAAATTCTCTAAACTAAATTTGGCGTCAACCGGGACCAGCCGCTCTCCAAGGCAGATCACCGCGTCCACCGCATCCGTACTTTTAAAACGATATTGCGTATGATAATGCTCCTTAGGTAAAACCTGGGAAAGTAAATTCTCAAGCAAAGTTTCCCCCATTGCCCCGCGGAACTTAGGAGCGCGCAGGAGCTCCTGAAGGCTTGAGATATCTTTGCTTATGGCGATGATCTGTTTATTGGTCTCCTCTAATTTTCCCAGCTGCTCCTCTACATTCCCAAAAGCGGAAGTTGCGCTGCCTAAATTCTGGCCGATGATCTTATTGGCCTCCTGAATAGACTGATTCATCTGGTTCAGGCGCTCATTGACTTGAGAGGAGATTTTTAAAACAACGGAGACAATAAATGCGGCTAATATCAAGAATAGTACTGCGATTAAAATAATCATAGCATCATTATACCATTGGCGGCTTTGTGATTAAAGCAAATAATCTTTTTTTACCCTTTTTACAGAGCGAAAGATATTCTTTTTGACATCCGGACAGGCCTTCTCCATCTCACGGATAATCCGTGCCATCCTGTTACGGTTTGAGGTAATTGAATGCGGGCAGGTGCAGGTGTCATGGCCGAGTTTTGTTTCTTTGGCGAAACGTTCTATCAAATGCTCCTCTACATAAGCCAGGGGCCTGATAAGCGTAATCTTACCTTTAAACAACTCCTGTTTCGGCACCATGCTTGAGATCTCGCCCTGGAAGAATAAATTTAACAGCACGGTTTCAATAATATCATCCATATGATGCCCTAAGGCAATTTTGGTACAGCCATATTTATTGGCCGCGATAAACAATTCCTTCCTCCTGTTCCAGGAGCACCAGAAACAGTTAATCTTGCTTTTTTCTGTTTTCTTAAGCACATCACTCTTTATAATTTTATATTCAACCTTAAGTTTCTTAAAATATTTCTCCAGCTTCTTAGAAATTGATTTGGGGTAGCCCATATCAACATGCAGGGCAATGACATCATATTTTATAGGCACAAAGGCCTTGCGATCAAGCAGCAAACGCAATAAAGTTAAGCTGTCCTTGCCGCCAGAGACGGCAACCGCGATTTTATCCCCATCGGCAAGCATTTTATAATCCATGATTGCCCTGCCAATGCGTTTAGAAATATAAAATTCTGTTCCCTGCAACGCCCCCATCAAACTCCTATCTTTTATATTAGCGGGTCCTGCCGAGCCTTGTTCTCGCATCACCGCTTGCTCGCCCCAGCGTGGCGAGCTGCGCTTCGGCAAAAATTTCGCTCTGTCTAATTTTTATAGCGGGACAGCCATGCCCGCTCAATTTTTGAGATGCTGCTCGAAGCAAACACCTTACAGTTTTTATCTAATGAAGTCCTTGTGAGCGCAAGCGAACAAGGGCAAGTCTCGGCTCCCGCTAATATAAGATTTCCGGCTTTTACTGGAGGCACAATTAGAAGATTTTCGGCAGATGTGTGCGAGGAATTACGTCGAGCGGAGGCAGAATCTTAATAGCGTAAGAATACTGCAGCCGCAGCGAGACGTAAACCGAAGCACACGGCGAAAATCTTCGTGCCGAAGCAAAAGACGGAAAGCTTAACACGCGGTGAAGAACAAGACAAGGCAGGCGCCTAAATTTATATTCTGCCGGAAGACACGATCATCTTGCGTATCTGTTTATTTACCGGATGCCTAAGCATTTTCTCAAGGCTGATCGGAAGGCGCAGCGACCAGTTTCTCGGGCTGATTGTCCCCGGCACATTGATACGGTACTGATAGGGATCGCCCTTAAACACGTCTGTCAAACCCAGCAAGTCCCTTATTGAATGAATGCAAAATATAGCGCGGGAATTTAAGGTAAACTGGATTATTTCCGCTAAAAGCTCATTACTCGCTTCTTCAGTAACCTCGCCGGAACAAGCGAGCATCTTCCAAAGCTTATCCTTCTCTGCATAACTGTTTTCATAAAGCTCAATAAAATCCCTGACCTCTTCCCTTCTCTTACCCAATATAGAAACCAGCTTATCTACACAATCAATTTCTTTCTTCCAGCGCAGGCGCCCATGAAAAGAAAGGCTGGTATCAAAAAGCTCAAGGCTTACCCTGGAAAAATCTATTTGCCTGTCCTTGCACTTCCTTACAAATAAATCCTCATCTACTGTACCTGCCTCATACTGCCACCAGGCCTTCCAGTTGGTAGTATCATGAGTAGAAAGCATAGCTACACTAAGCTGACGGTACTCGCTGGGCAGGAGAAAATCATGCCTGATATTCCAATCCTTTACCCAGCGCTGCACGTCATTTCCGGGAATGCCGAATTCAAGTAAGGTTTCAGTACAGCACTTTGGGATTACCCCTAAATCCTCGGCGCAAAGCAGCATCCTTGTATTCTTTATCAGAAGATTTAAGATATTATGGCCGTGCCCTGACCAAAGGTTTTCATCCAGTGGGTCAAAAATACCGTTTAACCCCTGGTTTTCCTGAACATCATTATAGGGGATACTCCAGATACGGAAAAGGCCGACCACATGGTCAATACGCAAAACATTATAAAATTTCTCGGCATATCTTAACTTTTCTTTTATATAAAGATACCCATCTTTAGCGATATTCTCCCAGTTATACGTCGGCATCCCCCAACGCTGCCCCTTGGCGCAATACATATCCAGAGGAGCCCCGGCGGCAAAATCCAGTTTGAAAAACCCCGGATGCGCCCAGACATCCGCGCTGTCCCGGGAGACTAAAACCGGCAAGTCTCCTTTTAGGAACAGGCCATTCCTAAGCGCGTAATCACCGGCGGACTTAAACTGTTTAAAAACAACCCATTGCAGCCACATTTGAAAAGTTACCTTTTCAATATTGTCCTGCCAGAAATCCTGCAAGGCCTGGCTGTTACGCTGCTTGAACTTATCCTCCCACTCATACCAGGGTTTGCCCTGATAAAACTCCTTTAATACTTTAAAAAGCGCAAAATCCAACAGCCAATACGAGTTTTCCCTCTGAAAATCCTCAAAAGAAAACTCTTCGCTTAAATCCTGCTGCAGATAGACATCCCAAAGCAGGCGCAGTTTTTCTTCTTTTACCGCGTAATTAACATAGAAATCATCTTTAGATGCGGGGTGAAATTGTTTTTCCTTAAGGGAGGGGAAATCTTTTAAACAAATATAGGCCGGTTCGAGCGCAAAAGAGCTTAAGGCATCATAGGGACAAAATAACGAACCGACCTCATTCATCGGCAAAAGCTGGATTATAGAGTTGGCGGTAGATTTTGCCCAATCAATCACAAGCTTCAAATCACCCAAATCACCAATACCAAAACTTTTCTTTGAATAAACAGTAAACAGGGGGATTAAAACTCCGGCGCGCTTTTTAAACCCGATATTCATCCAGTTGTCTTTAGATATGGTCTTGGAAAGCGCCAACTCAAGGTTTGATTCCGGCATTCTTAAATTATTTAATAGGTAGGATTAACTGGATTATTTTATCTGCCCAAAATAAAGAGACCAACGCTGCCATTGAAAGAAACGGTCCATATGGTATAGTGTGGTCATTTTTCTTAATTAAGGTTATGATACTGACTATAATACCCAAAAAAGGAGCCAGGAAGAAAGTAAGCAAAGCTTTTTGCCAGCCAACAAAAGCGCCAATCATGGCCAGAAGTTTTACATCGCCGCCGCCCATAGATTCAGTTTCTCCGTTAATCGCAGGTTTTTTGAGCCACTTAAAATAAATCAGGTCAAACAGCGCTCCGGTCAAATAAATAATCCCTCCTCCGATAATGATGCCCAATAATGACCGCAACATAGGATGAAAATTATACCGCAAAGGATTAAATGTGAAGCCTTTGACTGAAACCATAATAAATCCTATAATCATGCCTCCTATCGACACCTCATCGGGAATAATGCGGTGCCGTATATCCACAAAGGTAGCGATAATTAGACCCCAGAGCATAACCATGTACAAAAAGAAATTGTAGCTTAAACCAAAACGTATAAAAAGTGCCAGCGTAAGCAACGCAGTCAGCAATTCTACCAGAGGATAACGTAATGAAATCTTTTCTTTGCAAAAACGGCACCTCCCCTTAAGCAAGATATAGCTTATAAAAGGAATATTGTCATAACCCGGGATCCTTTTCTGGCACTTGGGGCAATGCGATCGCGGCCAAACTACGGATTCACTTTTAGGCATACGATGAATGCATACATTCAAGAAACTTCCTACGATAGAACCAAAAATAAAAACAAATATTTTCGCGATCATAGTTTTCTTACTCCTTTTTCTAGTGCTGCACGCATGGTTTCCACAGGAGCATCTTTACCGGTAAAATGCCCGAAAGAAAGTATCCCCTGGTATAAAAGCATCCCCAACCCATTAGAAAAACGGATTCCCGCTTTTTTTGCTGCTGCTAAAAGCCTTGTCTCGGCTGGATTATAAATTAGATCATAAACAAAAAGGCGGCCATGAAGCATCTTGCCTTCAACTAAACAGGGGTCATCTGCGTGCATGCCCACAGGCGAGGCATTAACCAGTAAATCCTTATCCCCCAGGTTCAACTCTTCAACCCTGGCTACAGCCGAAAACTTAACCCGGCTAAATACATCTTTAAACTGGCTGACTAACCCCAGGCTTTTATAAGCATCTATATCGTAAATACAGATCTCCTCTACCTTATTTTTCCCCAGGGCAAAACATACGGCCTTGGCCGCGCCGCCTGCGCCTATAATTGCGGCTTTTCTGGGAATAACTTTTAATACTTTTAAGTGCCGGCTAAAACCCGGAGCATCAGTATTAAAACCCTTTAATTTTCCATCCTTAGCAGCAACAATAGTATTAACCGCTCCAATCTCACGCACCCCTAAAGATTTGGAATTTAAATAAGGCAGTACTTTTTCCTTATAAGGAATAGTGACATTAACTCCGGCTATATTATTCTTTTTCAAATTGCCTAAGAAACCCTCAAGCTGCTCAGGCCGCACTTCAAATAATTTATATTTAGCTTTTATTTTTAACGCAGAAAACGCGGCATTGTGCATACGGGGAGAGAGGCTGTGTTTAACAGGAAAACCTACTAAACCGAAGAGTTTAGATTTTAAGGTCATTTAGTTTCCAGTTTATTAACGGCATCAATGTATGCCTTGACTGCCGCTTCCACAATATCCGTGCTTGAGCCACGGCCACTGACAATTGAACCGGAAACCTTTAATTTAAGGCTCACCTGCCCCAGGGCATCCTTGCCGGAGGTAACCGCCTCCAGGCGAAAATCCTCAAGCTTTGCTTTAAAATGGGTAATCTTA
>Ga0172368_10003965_pt1 | contig 17488 bp, 23 predicted proteins | sample Lak11m_FD_114540 | JGI IMG/M metagenome (GOLD analysis project Ga0172368, IMG submission 114540) | Freshwater microbial communities from Kabuno Bay, South-Kivu, Congo - kab_022012_11m | ecosystem: Environmental > Aquatic > Freshwater > Lake | place: Democratic Republic of the Congo: South-Kivu...
AAGATTATGCATGAAAAAGGTAAAAAAGTTATCGGGATAGACTTAAGTAAAGAACTTCTAAAAATCGCTAAAAAGGATAATCCAAATATTCAATTCGTCGAAGGCAATTTCCTTCATTTACCCTTTGAAGACAATCATTTTGATGGAATTTGGTCACATGCTTCACTACTTCACTTCGAATCAACGGATGAAGTACTCAAATCCCTACAAGAATTCTATCGCGTCTTAAAAACCGCAGGAGTTATTCACATCTTTGTAAAAGAGAAAAAAAATAAGAAATTTGATATTGTTACCGATTCACTTTCAAATCATGACAGATTTTTCCAATATTTTACTGAGGATGAGATAGTTGATTACATGAAGAAAACTGGATTTAAAATAACAAAATTACTACATACATCCGACCCAGGAGGTAGAAAAGAAGTAAGTTGGATACTCATTCTTGCAAGAAAGTAATTTACCATACTAAATTTGTGCGTAGAAGGTTCTGACGTCCTTCAATAGTCTGGACTTAGGATAGGACAAAAGAAAAAGCACTACTTTAGCCCTTCATAGCAGAATAGAAGTGTTCAAACCTTGGGATGGTTTTGAGTCAGGAGGCTGGACGGAATTAAAAAAATAGAATAATTTTACTTATTCTAATAATTTAATCTAAAAGCTCGAACAAAATTGGTATAATGACTTATGAATGAGTCACATCCTCTCGGAGTAAATTATCATACAAAATCGGATCCCAAAATTAATCCGTATCACCTGTTCTATCCACCTAAAGAAAGATTGTTAAGTGATGATCAAATAAGATCTGAAATGTCTGTAATAAAAAACAGGCTTCACTGCAATGCTGTTCGTGTTGTTGGTCATGTAAGTAGTGAACTCATCAAAGTGGGAAAAATATCAAGGGAAAGTGGTTTGACTCCCTGGTACTCACCTCGGTTCATTGGCGCAACATTTGATAATACCTTAACTAATCTTAAAAAATTTTGTACTGATGCTGTGGCTGCAAAAATTCAAGATTCGCCATTAATTGTTGCCAATGAACTTCCCTATGACTGCGCAGACGATTTGGGAAAATGTATTAAAGATTATCGAGATCGAGTCAAATATTATGTTGATAATTATCTAAAAAAAGGAGAACATATCTATAATACAGATAAAGTAATTACCTTAATTCAAACAGCAAGAAAAGCAGGATGGACCGGCGAAATTACATATGCATCTACTTTAAGTGAAAATATTGACTGGTCGAAAATTAATGATGATAAACTGGTGGTTTCATGTAATCTATATTGGGGAAGAAATTATGAAGAAAATCGACCATGGACTGATGCTGAATACGAAGAAGCAATACTGAAACTCAAGAAAAGTGCTGGTCAACATAGAGTAAACATCACAGAATTTGGGACAGTCCCTCAAAACGGAGCTTTTGAAAAAGGGGGAAGTGCGTACACTCTCGATGGACCCATAAATTATGGTTCACAAAGGAAAGCCTATAAAAGATATCTTTCAATACTCCAAAAATGTGGTGTGGGTTATTTTGCCTACGCATTTTCTGAACCAAAGCCAGATAAACCTCATAAAAATTATGGAATAGCATTACCAGATGAAAGCGGGGTAGCTCAAAGACTTACCCCTGCTGCTGATATTCTATCATTTTATAATCAACAAGCAAAAAACACTCATGGAGTTTTAATTGACGGATAGAGTATTTACCATACTAAATTTGAGCATAAAAGGTTCTAACACCCTCAATTGCTCTGGACCAACTGAAAATTGACTTCAAAATACATTGATTTAGATTGCTAAGACAATCTATTTGAAGGGTTCTAACTTGGATTTTTTTACCAGCATAGAAACTGGACAATTTTATAGGAGGAAAATCTATTCTACCTTTCCTATCAATCTAATCTAGAAAAATTAAAAAGGTTCGAACCGATTTGATAAAATTAGTGAAATGTCACAAAAACAAGTCACAAACTACTTAATTCGAATTGGGGCATTCTCCACAAAAATTTTAATAAATGGAGAGAGTGTTTATTCTTATGGAAATACCTCTGATATTTTTAATATTGCCTCAATAAGAAAACCGTTGCTCGGTGCCTTGTTTGGCTGCTTGTTTGATAAAAAGAAACTTGATCTTTCGACTCCCCTTTCTTCTTTATATATTGATGATATTAACCCTCCACTTTTATCAAAAGAAAAACAGGCAACAATTGAAGACTTGCTGACAATGAGTTCGGGCATTTATCATCAAGCTAATTATGAAACCTCATCAATGCAACGAGATAAACCAGTAAAAGGAAGTCATATTCATGGCACGTATTGGTTTTACAATAACTGGGACCCCAATGCAATGGGGACCATATACAGAAAAATAACCGGAAACGATATTTTTTTAGACTTTAAAACATTAATTGCTGATCCAATTGGTATGCCTCATTTTAATGTCGATAATTGTGAATATAAATCTACAGAAGGACGATCGATTCATGAAGCTTATATATTTAGAATGTCAGTTGATGATTTAGCAAAATTTGGAAACTTATATTTGCAAAATGGAATTTGGAATAATAAACAAATTCTTTCAAGTGAATGGATAACAAAAAGTATTAAAGGAATACGTAAAACATCACAGAAATATGACTTTGGATACTATTGGAATGTTGCACGCGAAGGGATGCTATATGGAGATGTCAAAACTCCAGGTGCATATGCATTTTCAGGTTTTCCTGGACACTTTCTTTTCATATACCCTGCAGAAAAATTAGTAGTCGTTTACGAGCACAATCTTGAAAGTAACTATAACACAGTTACTGATGAACAATTTGGAGAATTGATAAAAACGATTTTATCTTAAAGAGTAAACTTCGGTGTATAAAGATCTCCACACAGATTTTTCATTTCATTTATTATGAATTCATATTCAGTGAGTGTTTTTTGTATTTCATTGAGGCTCTCAAGACGAATGAGAAAATCTTTTGGTTGAATCGTGAATACAAGAATGTCTTTGAAAAATTTCTTTTCGCCGATGAAATAGGATTCATTGAGAGCGTATACTGTCTGAACCAAGTCATTACTTATTCGCGCAATGCATCCGTTTACAATATAGTTTTCATTACGCGAGATCGACTTTTTTGCGTAATGAAGAGTAAATTCTGCATCCCAAAGAAAGCCATTTATAATTCTTATCTTAAGCTTCCTAGGGTATTTTTTAATTTTATCTTTAATAATCTTGATTCTATTTTGAGGATCATATAACTCCTTACATATATTCACTTCTGCACAATACATAAAGCTTTGAAATCCAAATGCCGGTTGTTGTCCGTAATCACTTTCAATTTTCCCGACAATGCAATTATCAACAATCTTTTCAACAAAACCTAAATTCCTATAAAGGAAGTCAACTCTTTGCCCTCTAACTGTAAGCCAAGCGCCTCCATTTACCCATTTTCCCCATCCACCAAGTTTGGTTACTATCGGATTTGGTTTATCGTTCAGTCTGTTTGCGGTTAATTTTATTGCTTCAATATCTAATAGATTTGATTCAAGATAATAAATTCCCAAATCAATATCTGAATCTATTCGTTGAGTACCAGAAGCATAAGATCCCCCAAGGACTATTGCTGATATACTAGGGATTGATCTAAGTTCTTTAATGATTAAAGTAATTAATTCTTGCTTATCCATTTTGTAATTATATTACAACGGTCATTGTTAGAGTTGAACGATTGAAAATTAACCATACTAAATTTGTGTGTAGAAAGTTCTGACGTCCTTCAGGAGTCTGGACTTAGGATAGGAGAAACACAAAAATACTACTTTAGCCCTTCATGACAGTTTGAAAAAGTTCTAACATATTAACAATATCATACAAGATAAGTGGATAAATCAAAAGAATAAAGTTACTCTTCTTGTTATATCAATTTAAATTAAGGGTTCGAACAAAACTGCTATAATCATTCATATCAATGGAAAATATAAAAATTAAAAAAATGAATAGTGAACCTCATCCAAAAGACAAACAAATAATGGTTGAAGGAATGCTTTCCTATCATGCAAGTAAAGGTCACCCAAGAAAAACAGAAATTTACTCAATATTATTAAGAGATAAAGAAAATAGTGTAAAAGGAACGGTAATTGTCTCTTTTTTATGGAATGGTATGCATATTGATTCTTTATGGATTGATGAATCGCTTCGTAATCAAGGTTGGGGATCAAAATTAATGAAATTGGTTGAGGATGAAGCAGTAAAAAGAGGATGCGCTATTGTATATACTGACACTTTTACTTGGCAAGCGCCAAAATTCTACGAAAAGTTAGGATATGAAATTTACGGAAAATTAGAAGATTTCCCAGAAGAAAATACCTTATATTATTTCGTTAAGAAATTAAAGAAGTAAGTTGCATATATTTTTATGGACTGGATAAATAAATTCTATTCAACAACAGGAAAATGGTGGGGACCTGCAGAACAAAAAATCACTCAACGAGACCATGATCGTCTTTCTATTATAAAAAAACTAACTAATGGACATTTAAAAGAAGTTCTTGAACTTGGCTCGAGTTATGGAAACACAGCAGCAGTATTTGCAGAGGGCGGGTTACATGTAACTGGGATAGAAATAAGTGACCGAATTGATTTTGCTGAAAATCATAAACAAAGGGAATACAAAGGATCACTTACTTTTATTAAAGAAGATTTTTATAAAGTAAAACTTTTACATCAATTTGACACCGTTTGTTATTGGAATGGATTTGGAATAGGAACAGATAAAGATCAAAGAATACTATTAAGGAAGATTGCAAATGAATGGCTTACAAAAGAGGGATCTCTTATCATGGACGTTCTTAATCCTTTTGTTTGGACAAAGTGGGATAAAGATGAAGAACATAAGAAGGCAAATCCTGATATGGGATACAATTTTAATGTGTCTCAAAAAATTGAGTTTGACCCCATTCAGAATAGAATGTATGACACATGGTGGGAGACTGATAAACCAGAAAATAAATATACTCAAACTATACGTTGTTACTCGCCTGCCGATTTATTACTTCTTATTGAAGGAACTGGGTTGAAGATAGTCCATATGGAGGCAGAAGGAGAAATAATTGATTGGACGAAAAAAGTACCTTCTAATCATCCCCTTAGGAAAGACCATGAATACCTTGCCCAATTAAAGATTAAATAGTGAATTTACTATACTAAATTTGTGCGTAGAAGGTTCTAACACCCTCAATTGCTCTGGACTTTGGATAGGAGAAATAAAAAAATGCTACTTTAGCCCTTCATAACAGTAAAAAAAGGTTCTAACATCGTAATACTTTGAAGTAAGGAGTGTGAACTAAAATGAAAAAATAGAGCTGTTTTGCTTGTTTTAACGATTTAAAACAAGGGTTCGAACATTATTGATATACTTTATTTATGATAAAGGCAGTTGTTATGGATTTTGATGGCACTCTTGTAAATAAGGACATTCTTGACATTGTTTGCGGAATTGTTGGGAAAGAGGATGAAAGCCGAAAAATAAATGAAGAATTCCACGCAGGAAAAAGACAAGGACTAGATGCTTTAGTCGAAAGAATAAATTTTCTTAAAGGAGTAACCAATCATGATATTAAGAAAAAACTTGACGAAAATACCTACTTAGAAAAAGGAGTAAAAGAATTATTTGAATTCTTATCAGAGAATAAAATACTGTCCATTCTCGCTTCTGGCAATATTTTACCTGTTCTGGAATATTATAAGAATTTACTAAATATCACCTACATAATTGGATCATCTCCAAAAATGATAAGCGATTCAATTGTTGGAATATCAACGAGTGATTTTCCAGGAAAAGATTTCAAACTAGTTGGGGTAAAAAAAATACTTACCAATCTAAATATCAAAAAAGAAGAAACGATCGCTATTGGCGATTCTCCAGCAGATATTCAATTATTTGAATTTGCAGAGAAAAGTATTGCAATAAACCCAAAAGAAGGAATAGAAAGAAAAGTTGATTTTGTTGTAAAAGACATGACTGAGGTAACTGAAATTATTAGAAAAACAAATTTACTATACTAAATTTGAGCATAAAAGGTTCTAACGCCCTCAATTGCTCTGGACACGACTGGACTCAAAACATACAAAACCACTAATTGAATCTTCTTATCAATGCGTTCTTAAGATTCGAACCTAAACTAACAAGAATTTTTATGTTTCTTTTCTTGTCAGTTTTACCTTATGTCCGAGTATTAAAGTTTTTCAGGTACAGCAGAAAGTATCGCTTTATTGATATCATTCATAATTGGATATGGCGATAGGCCAGTCCGTTGTGTATATTCCATCGCAGTCATTTGTATAACTACAATTTGAAAATTGAATTTAATACCTGATTCTGAACATGCTCGTTTAGCACCCTGAATAATAGAACTAATTCTTTCGACGGTATAGCCTGGTCGTGTTTCTAATGCTTTTATGTATTGTTCTTCTATAGTTAAATTTGGATACTTATCTTTGATCACTAGCAAAGAAATTACTTGTGTTTTTGCTAACTCCCTAGCAAACCCCCCTGGAGTTGAAGATTGAGATAATTAAAAAAAACAAAGCTAACAATGATAAAAACTACAATATATATAATTACCATACTACTTATTATACGCAAATTATTTATTTATGTATAAAAATACAAATACAAATCAATTTACCATACAAAATTTAAGTATAAAAGGTTCTCACATCCTTCATGAGTCTAGACCCGTTTTCCAGAGCCTTCTGAAAATTTGCTTTTTTTATCTCGAAACGGACGTTAGAACCCTTATTAATATTTGTTGATTTATTCAATGTTTTCAGGTAATATATGAATATGCGTTCATATAATTGTTGTACTACAAATAAGTACCAATTTAACAAAATAGGCTCCCTTACTTCCCTCCTTAAGTTGATTGGTGTTGAGAGTAGACTAAAGATTTTATGTATTCTCAAGCAAGGGAGTCACTGCGTATGTGAGATTGAAAAACACATAAACGAATCTCAAAGTCTTATCTCTCATCACCTTAAAGACCTAAAAAAGGCAGGACTCATTCAAGATGAGAAAAAAGGACAATTTGTTCATTATGAGTTAACAGAAAACGGAAAACACATTATCAGTTCATTATTCAAGTTATGAAAATCCAAGTGCTGGGAAGCGGGTGTGCCACGTGTAAAAAGTTACATGAGATTACTCAAAAAGCAGCAACCGAAATGGGAATAAAGGAAAATGTAGAATACCTAACCGGATCAAAAGGTACTCAAGCGATTATTGAGATGGGAGTCATGCAGTCTCCTGTTTTGGCAGTAAATGGCGAACCCGTCATGACAGGGTTTACCCCTGATATTGAGAAAATAAAGAAAGCAATTACAACGGGAATGCAAACTAAAGGGAAAGCATCAGGATGTAATTGTGGAGGTGGCTGCTAATATCTATGGATATCTTCAAGCCGGTTCAACTGTTAGCCGATCTTGCTACATATCAGTGGTTTCGTATTCCCCTGCATAGTTATTGGGGGGATACTGTCAATTTTTTTATCTACGATGTCATCAAGATTGGACTCCTTCTTATCGTGATCAACTACTTCATGGCATTTGTCCGTTATTACTTTCCTATGGAAAAGGTGCGGGATATTCTTACCAAACGGAGGTGGTTTGGTTTGGATTACCTTTTTGCGGCGCTTCTTGGGGTGGTAACCCCTTTTTGTTCCTGTTCATCCATTCCTCTTTTTATCGGGTTTATCGGTGCGGGTATCCCGCTTGGAGTTACGTTCGCATTCCTTATCAGCTCTCCCTTGATTAATGAGTCATCTCTCTACCTCTTTCCGGCCATGTTCGGCATGAAGATAACTCTGATTTACAATGTGCTGGGTATTGTGATTTCCATGATTGGAGGTTTTATTATCCAAAAACTTGGGATGGAGAAGTATATCAAGCCTGAACTGTTGAAATTCAAAACTAAAAAGCAAGTCATGCAGGAAAACGGCGGGAGTCCCTTGCCGTTGAAGGAATTGCTTGTTTATTTCTGGAATGACGGGATGAATATCACAAAGAATGTATTTCCTTATGTGGTATTGGGAGTTGGAATCGGCGCGCTCATTCATGGATTTGTGCCGGCAAGTCTCGTTGAAAAATATCTGGCGGTAAAAGCATGGTGGACCATTCCGCTTGCTACGCTCCTTGGCGCTCCGTTATATGCCAACTCCGTAAGCGTTATCCCCATTATGGAGGCACTGGTTAAAAAAGGGGTACCCGTGGGCACGGCACTTTCTTTTATGACTGCTATCGTTACTGTTTCCATTCCTGAATCAATGATTCTCAAGAAAGTGATGAAATGGCAATTGCTTGCAGCCTTCTTTGCGATTACTCTCATCGGCATCATGGTAATGGGCTATGTCTTTAATGCAATACTTAAGTAGTTTACTATCTATATGTCATCCAAACATATGTGCAAGAATATATCCAAGAACAAGGAGAAGAATACAAAAGAAGAGGAGAGTAAAAAAAGCGGATTCAAAAGAAAGTTTCATGGGCATTGTTCCATCCGCATAATGTCGCGTATACTCACGGTAGGAAAGAAGAAAGGCAAATATTGCTGCAATAAAGGCAAATGGCAAGCCTGCAACTATAACCACCATCATGTTTTGTGGCATATCTAAAACATCCGCTGGATCAACAAAATAATAGAAATTAAACAGATGAACGCAACAATAAAAAACCAGATGCCGTCTTTTACCGACTCTTTTACTGCTTCCCGTGTATTGCGGGACTTTCTGCGATAAAGCTGCGTAAATGTTGTCAAGGAAGCCATTACAGCTAATCCCGTGCTAAACCAAAACCCTACGTAAATATTTATGTATCCCGCAATTTGCTTCATATTGATCCTTACTACATTTTCGATTATTTTGTAATGAAGAAGTCTTTTTTGCACCTCTACATTATCTGTAGAGGTCATTAGTCTTGAAACCGAAGACGTTTGAAAGGCGAACCTCATCGCCAAACAGAATAATTATATCAAAATTTACTTAATAAAGGCTCTAACGCCCTCAATTGCTCTGGGCACAAAGTGAACAAACACGAAGCTGGATTTATCCTCATGCAGAAACTTTAGTTTATCGGAAGTGCCCTACTTATCTCATATACGACAAAGAGCGCGTATACTCCGAGGAGAATGACTCCCTCGCGGATTGATATGAAACGCTGAGACTTTGAAAAAAAATAGAACAGGATCAGGCCGATGAGAGTGAATAGAAAGGTGACGAAAAAATTGTTCACGGTAAGCACTTCACCCTCATTGAGAAGAGTGAAAATGCCAAACAGAAGAGTATTTGAAGCCGCGGAACCCAAGTAGTCCCCGAACGCGATGTCTTTCCTGCCAGAAAGGACAGAGCGCACCGCAAGCGACAATTCCGGAAGGTTGGTCCCCACGGATAACAGTATCAAGCTTATGTAATAGGTCGGGATATGAAGTATCTGAGAAAATGTTGTTGTTTGCCTTACTATATACTGGCTTGAAACAAAAACAAGCCCCACTCCCAAACCAACCTTAATTAAGTCAAAAAAAGAATATGTCCGTATTTCCATGATCTTCGTATTGTTTCTGTCGAATATGCCTTGCTTTCTCTGGATGACATAAAATAAAACACAGTAAAGGAAAATCATGAAAAAGCCTTCCGGATTGGTCACTTTTTGATCTATGATCAAAAGGGCCGGGGTTATCAAAACGAACAGTGTCAGAAGAATGTGCGTGTTGCTCAAATCGTGATTTATCCGAATGCCCCTGCCCAAGATGGCAAGGAGAGGAATGATGAACAAGAAGATCACAACCGTACCTCCTAACAATGTCCCCACGAATATCTCGGGGTTACGGCCCGCCACCGCGGTGGCGCTAATTGCGGTTTCCGGGACAGAGGTCAGGATGCCCAAAAGGAAAAAGGACATGGCAAAAGACGACAGTTTCAATCGACGAGCTATCTTGTCGACCGAATTTATGATCAATCCTGCCCCAAACCAGATGACGACAAATGAAGCAAGGTAGAATAGTATATTAATCATTATCACTTATTATAGAAAAATGTAGGGTTAAAGGTGGGCCAGATTTGCTTTTGCGACATCCTTGATTATTCACGCCGCTTCAGTTCCCGTGACATCGATCGCGCAACAATTGAAACGGAACTGATTGGATGCAACCCCGCTAAATGATTCTCAACGCCAAGCCATATCCATTCCCGGAAATACCGGCAGCAGGTTTATGAACATGTCATCGGTTCAAATAAGTGACAGTAAGCTGTAATATCGTGGCAAAGCCAACCCACAGAAGATAAGGAATTTGCATATAGGCGACCCAGCTGACAATTGGATGTACCGCAATCATTGCCCATATTAGTGTTACCAGGACCAACACAATATCAATGGCCGCCAGGGAATTGTTCTTCAGCCCGAACTGCAAAGGTGTAAACGCCGCATTACACGCCAGGTTGAGGATGAATGGCAACGCCATCGCCAATGGTATGTAACCCTGCCATGCACGGACTATGACTGAGCCAAAGGAAATGAAGATCAAGATATACAGGACAGTCCACACGGGTCCAAAAAGCCAGGGCGGCGGCGCCCATGATGGTTTTTTTAATGCTCGGTACCAATCGAAGGTGGATTTTGATTTTTTCATGTTGATTTATTATAACCAATATTCTGACGTAAGATAATTTATCATTTGACAAACTATATGTAAGTTTAATATAGTATAGATAATCATGAAAATTACTATTCATTCATGACTATTAATCATATGCATTCATGTCCATCCATGCCTCAACCCAATGAAGGAAAAACAGATCGAACCATCCGTATCGTACTTGGAGCATTCCTGTTAGGGGCAGCTCTTTTCGGTCTTTCTGGTGCTTCTCAAGTGATTGCCGGCCTTGCAGGTGCCGTAGCGCTCATTACCGGACTCATAGGATTCTGTGGTCTCTATAAAATATTCGGAATCTCGACGGTCGGAAAAAGGTAATTTATTCGCTCCTCATCATTCCCCTTCCCTGACCGCGCCCCCGCATCATGGGACCAAGGGTTGATGGGTTTGTTTCATCGAACACACGTACTCCGATGGCCAGGAACGCATTCCCTCTCCATTCGCCAACAGACCGTACGACATCGCCCTTTGCAGGGTTACCGAATGGGAAATGAGTATCCCGGGTTATCGCAATGACTATTTCCTTATTGTCCGCATTAAGAATGCTGATGGTATCTTTGCCGGTGCTTGTTACGACACCCGAGACTGCGTTCTCGCTGTCCATTATGCCCATCCTAAAGAGTCTTCCCTCCTGCTGATAGAGTCTTTGCCCAAGGGGATATCTCATAGACAGCCATCCTAGGAATAAAGCACCCATAAAAACAACAAGAACTATGGCTAGGAAATGGTTTTTATAGGAAAAATCAAACGTCCGGAATAGCAGTATAAGTATCATGAACAACAACAGAAACACGAGTGCCAGCGCATAGGGAAAAGACTGGGCAAAGGTGAATAATCCATACCTTCCATAACCACCAAGTAACAGGTCATTGTTGCTGTTAATCCAATACAGCAGCAAGCCCGAAACAAGTACAAGTAGACTCGCGAGAACCGCCATTCCACCGTTTATCCCCAGCTTTTCGAACCAAATCGAAACTCTCGTTCGCATTTTCACCTCACCCATCGTTATCTTGTTCACGATAGAATCAGCTATTGTTTTTTTCATTGCATAATTCCTTTACTTGTAATTTGCCCCTGTGTATCAACACACCAACGTTCCGTACCGGAATCCGCAGAATATCGCTTATTTCCGCATATGACTTGTCATCATAATAGAAGAGCACGAGCGGTTCCTTGTATTTCATTTTCAACTTGTCAATGCATTTTTTCAGTCTTTGCTTCATGGCTTCCTCGTCCATTCTCTCTTCAATTCGGTCTCTGCTCTCGATATCTAGCCAATCTGGAAGCGAAAGGAACTTTTGGATAAAACCGCTGCTGATCAGATTGACGCTTTCGTTGTGAGCTATCCGATAAAGCCAACTCGAAAATTTTAATCTTCTGTCAAAAGTCCGCAGATTCGTATAAGCTTTGAGGAACACATTCTGGACTACGTCATCAACCTCATTTCTTCTGTTCGTGATCGTAAGGATGTATCTCTTGAGTTTTGCTTCATAACGCACAACCAGATGATAAAACAATTCCTTGTTCTTATTAATTATTTGATTGACAAGATCCTCGTCGCTTGTGTCTTCTGACAGCTTCATACAATTAATACATCTCAACTTGCTCATTTATTACAAAAATACCTCCCCTATTGTATCAATAACAATCGGGGAGGTATTATATGTTCACCTGTGCAAACCCATTCCTCGTCCGCCTTGTCCGTTCATGGGAACGTTGTTTCCACAGTTCTGCTGGCGCGTTTCCATAAAAGCTAACCGCTCTTGCATCTGCTCCTGGGTAATTGCACCCTGGTTGACCAGTGCTTGAAGACGTGCCTTCTGGAACGTTTCCATCTGTTCATGCATCGAATCGACATTGACTCCCTTCTCCTGTGCTATCTGATAGAAGGTTTTGCCTTTGTTGATCTCATTTAGCAGATCAGACTCATTCATCTTGAGTATCTTGGCTTTTTCCGCCAACATTTGCTGACGTCCGATGCCCTGCCCTCTTCCGCCTTGAGCGGTTGCCGCAAAAGCAACAGGTTTGTTTAGGCTGTAATAAAGTACTCCAGCCAGAACCAAGAATCCCATAAGTGTGATTATTTTATTCATTTCGTATATTCCTCCTTTCATACTCATTAATACAGCTAAGGGAGATAGATATTACAAAACGATTGGTCACATTATCAAGAAACATGTGTTTTATCCTCCCGGAGATGTAGAAGTGCTTGTTTCAACCTTATCCCCAAGGGAACCTCGACATATCTGGAGATAACCGAGGCAATGGCCATCATCAGCAGCAGGATTATGATCGCCGAGACGAACAAGCTCAGGTAAAAATAATCCCAGAAGAACGGCATCAGGATTTCTCTCGCTATATATTGATGGATGAGATATAGAGGATATGAAATAGAACCCGGAAACAGTGTCACCCGGTTGACGATGAATCCAAGCTTGTTTTTCACGAACAACACAAATATAACGAGTAGTCCGGAAAGCGCGAGGACATACTCTGACATGGTTATGAATGCCCTGTCTCTCCCGCCGTCGTTGAACAGAAGGATCTGAGCGACGCAACTAAGGGAAAGCCGGGAAACAGGCAAGGAACCAACGGGAAGAATGACGGCCGCAGTTGATATGGGTTGGTTTTTAGTCATGCGATATCGCCTCTGTTCGTGAGCACGTCTCAACAACTTTCCAAGGATAAAGACAAGTTCCTGAAAGAAGACTGAGGGACGATTATTTATACAGGTCGAGGAGTTGTTGCTGGTTTTTGGGGGCCGACAGCTCATTCAGCATCTTGGTATTCTTTTGTGATGTGCCGGTTGTAATTTGGCCTGCGAATCCGTTCATGAAGAGAAGCGAGAAAAAAAGCGATATCAAGGTCAGTACCAATGAAACGATACCTGCTTTGACGCACTTTTCGTCCCCGCCGGAAAAAAAGACATATTTGACGAAGTAATAGACGCCGATAGGCGGAATAAACACGCTCAACAGATACGCTTTTGCATAGATGCCGGATGATGCGAGGGTTTTCTCCTTCGTGTCAAGCTCGGTCATCGCCTCCGCAAACGCGAGTTTTTTTTGATACTCAAGCGGTTTTGTCTGTTCGGTCATTTCACTTCATTATAATTCCTCTGGATATTTTTGTCGTATGGATATAATCGCGGCCGTGATGATGTGTCGTTCTCATAGATGACATCATGAAACAGGCTCACCGCAGGCACAAACATTTGAAAATCCGCCCACTCCATTGTAAAGTACGTTATGGCAGACAGGTTGTTATACCGCGGAGAACAGGTTCTTGACGCAGTGAATATGAATCGGGCGCTTGGCTTGGTCGGACAAACGCTCCCGCACTTCTTTGCCCCGGAAAGCCCGTTTATATGCGCCAATGGTGCTCTCAATTATGTCGGGGCATTGCTCATGGCGCGGAACATGCCCTATTACGAACAGCAAATTGGAACATACAAACACGAACCCGAGCTGCACGTGAGAATACCGGCAAGGTTGATTTCCGCCGAGATAGTCCATCAGGGTGTCCTCATCCCCTCGGCAACCATACTCCATAAACGATCCCACGGTATCGGCGACAAGGAATACGGCCTTGTCCTCGAAGGAGAGCTTGCGGGTACGTTTGTCTGGTTCAATGGCGAAAAGGCTTATCCTGAACGCATTTTCAATGATGAGCGGATCCCGCCCGATCAAAAAAAATATCGCCCCTATACTCCCATTTTCGTCGAAGACGAGGATGATGGCGTACTAGAACTCACGCAACGCCTCGAACAAACATATAAGGAACAATACTATGCCCTTGTCGATGAAGTAAGGAATGCCTTGGGAAAACCGAAACTGTGGACAACAGACCTATTGTTCCATCTCTGCGGCCAGCTCCGGATTCCCATCGACAGGTCCCATTTTCATTCTACAAGGACAGGATAACCTGTCTTCGCAAAACGTCACACTCAATCGCTTCATCGCCTTGTATACTTACGGGTATAACATATGAGAGATGGTTTTGTTGCATATGGGACACTTGCAAAGCCCTCGGGGACTCCTTTTGTCCGGCTATTGGCAAGGAAATTGAAAACTTTTAAGATTGATGTCTGAACATAAAACACCGGCACATGAGCAAACAGGGAACCCGTCACTCCTTCGCAGAAAAATCGCACCTGCAGCCTGGGACTATCTGCGGCAAAAACTTGAATTGTCAATATCCGAAGAAAGCCGTTTCCATCTTCGGCAAACCAATGACCTGCTTCTGACTAATCCGGTCGTTTTGTATGCTAACCACACATCCAAATTGGACGCCCCTCTTCTCATCTCGATGATCCTGAGCGAGCTGCCAAATGCAAAGCATATGCTCGGTCCGGCCGGTATGAAGCATTACGACTGGAGAAGGGATCCGGTTAGTGCGGTAATGCTCCGCGCCCTGAAGTTGATCAATGTGCATGCGATTCCCGTCGTCCAGGTCGGGGATACGACAGATTATGGCCTGCGCCAACGGCAAATGATAGATCGCCTCAAGCAAGAAACCGCGATAATGAACGAAGCAGGATCGCTGTACGGCATCGCTCCCGAGGGAACCCGCGGCGAAGGCATTCTCCAGCAGGCCAACCGCGGTATCGGATATCTGGAACAATACGGACCCCAGATCGTCTATACGCCTGCCGCAATCATGTACGGCCGTTTTTCCGATTATCCGGAAATATCAATCGGAGAACCGCTGACGCTTGAACGAATCGTCCGGCAAGGGACCAATCTTGGATCGGACCGGAAAGAACGGGCCCAGGCAATCGCCGACATTCATATGATGAGATTGGCACTTCTCATGCCCCCGCCCCTACGCGGACCCTACACATAGCATTTTCTTCAGGTGAAGCGTTTCCGCAGGGAAGCCAGAATAAAGGCGAGGAAACTTATCATCACGATGATTGCCCCTGTCGGAAGATCAAATACAAACGAAAGCAATATCCCGGCGATGACGGACACACACGAAATAATGACTGCATACCCTATCCCCTTCCTGAATCCTTGTGCAATCTGGAGGGCGGAGACCGCCGGCAGAACAAGAAGGGCGGAAACCAGCATGACCCCGACCATCTTGACCGTCAGGACTACGGTCACCGCGGTCAATACCGTCAGGATGATATTGATGAATGAAGTATTGATACCGGTGGTCCGTGCGTACTCCTCGTCAAACGTGGCGGAAAACAAATCCCAGTAATAGTAGAATATGACGCCCAATACCGTTATCGACAATGCAACCGAGAAGACGACTTCAAGATTGGTTATCGCCAGGATATTCCCAAACAGATATCCGAAAAGATCCGTGTTGAATCCGCGCGAAATGCTTGCAAGGATGACGCCGCCCGCGATGCCAACTGCAGACACGATGCCGATTGCTGCATCCCCATAGACCTTTGCTTTCTCTGATATCTTCAGGATGAGCAGGGAACCGAGTATCGCGACGGGTACCGCGATGAGAAACGGATATACGCCCAAGAATAATCCCAAGGCTATGGCCCCGAAACTCACATGGGACAACCCGTCGCCGATGAGCGACATTTTCCGCAGGACCAGGAACATGCCAAGGGACGCGCATGTCACGCCGATGAAAGAACCGGCGATAAATGCCCGCTGTATGAATCCATAGCTCAACAGATGAAATATGTCCATGGTCAGTCGTGCTGGTGCCAAATGATATGATGTTCGCTTTTCTCAAAATAAGGCGCGGTTTTGTTCGGTTTATGCATGTCGGAGATTTTACCGAAATGCACAAGCTTACGATCGATATACAACAGCTTGCTTGCATAACTCCCGATGTATCCCGTGTCATGGGTTATGAGTATGACCGTTATCTTCTTCTCCTTATTTATTTTCTGAACGAGCGAAAAGAAATCCTGCCGCGCTTTCGGATCGAGGGCGGTCGAGGGTTCGTCAAACACCAGAAGTTCGGGATCCGAAACAAGAGCCCGGGCAAGCATCACCTTCTGCTGTTGGCCGCCGGACAGTTCGGCTATCATTTTACCCTTGAGGTTCCCGATATCCAACGTGCGGATAATCCCGTCTACTCTGTCCGTGTCTGTCTTCGTGATAAGTTTGGGCGATTTTTTGGAGGACAACAGGCCCAAGAGCACCACTTCTTCCACGGTCGCAGGAAACAAGGGATTGATGCCCGAATGCTTCTGCGGAAGATAGCCTATTTTCGAATAATCCCGAAAGGACTTCTGCGGCAATCCAAAGAGCATGACCCGGCCTTTCGAAACGGGAATGAGGCCGAGGATTGCTTTCATGAGGGTTGTCTTTCCGGCCCCGTTGGGACCGGCAAGACCGATGAAATCCCCTTTCTTCACGGAAAAAGAAATATCATCAATGGCCACTGTCCGTCCATACATGACCGAAACGTGTTTTGCTTCGATGATGGTTGTCATGGTTGTTTATTGCACTGTAGGCCAACTGACAGATTCGATAAATTCTCTTGCATGAGCGAGATAAAAGAAACATTATTGTCAAAATCCATCTTGGTTATGTTATGAGCGGCGTTCAGGAGCAACAACCGCGTCTTTGTTTCACGGGCTATGGTCTCGGAGACTTTCGGAGAGGACAGCTCTTCATAGAAAACGAACGGAACACGGTCTCTTTTGATCTGGTCGACCAAGCGGGCAAGATCCTTGGCGGACGGCTCTGCGTCAGGTGAAACGCCCTGTGCAGCCACATAGATGAGATGATAACGGCTCGCCAGATATCCGAACGCATAATGCCCGCCATAGATGATTTCCCTTGATTCGCAACGGGAAAGGGTCGTCC
>Ga0172368_10003966_pt1 | contig 17486 bp, 22 predicted proteins | sample Lak11m_FD_114540 | JGI IMG/M metagenome (GOLD analysis project Ga0172368, IMG submission 114540) | Freshwater microbial communities from Kabuno Bay, South-Kivu, Congo - kab_022012_11m | ecosystem: Environmental > Aquatic > Freshwater > Lake | place: Democratic Republic of the Congo: South-Kivu...
CCTAATCCATCCCCCGCCTAATACTTCTTCGCCCTTATAAAAAACTACTGCCTGGCCTGGAGTGATAGCTGACTGCGGCTGCTCAAAAACCACCTTTACGCTATTTTTTGATTCAGAATATACAACAACATCTGCCATAGGGTGATTATACCGTATTTTTGCCTTTACTTTTAATGGAGAATGTAGGGGCGAATAGCCATTCGCCCCTACATTTGGATAGTTTATCCAATTAATATTATCCGCGAAAAGTATTTTACTCTTCAAATCTTCTTTGGACCCCACTATCAGATTGTTGTTTTTTACATCGATACCTGTAACATACAAAGGATTTTTGCTGCCGCCCAGCCCCAAACCCCTTCTTTGGCCTATAGTATAAAAAATTATACCCGGATGATTGCCTAATATTTTCCCGGATTTCGTAATTATTTTTCCAGGCAAAGGTTTTACCCCAAAATAAGACTTTAAGAATTCAGGATAATTATTATCCCATATAAAACATATTTCCTGGCTTTCAGGTTTTTGGGCAACCTTAAGAGCAAATTTTTTGGAAATATTTCTAACTTCTGATTTTAAATATTTACCTAAAGGAAAAATAATTGATTTAAGCTGATCTTGCCTCAAGCCAAAAAGCACATACGACTGATCTTTTGATTTATCTAAGCCTCTCTTCAATAAAAATCTCTGCGATTTTTTGCTGTATCCGGTATTTGCATAATGGCCTGTCGCTATATAATCAATCCCTAATTCTTTTACTTTTTCCAGAAGGCTGTCAAATTTTATCTTATTATTGCAAACAATGCAGGGGTTAGGCGTCCTTCCGGAAATATACTCTTTACAAAAATAATCTATTACCTCTTTTTGAAATCCTTTAGACATATCAAAGGCGTAAAACGGTATGCCCAACTGACCTGCAACAAAACGCGCATCTGCCAAATCTCTCGTCGAACAGCAGCTTTTTGATTTCTGCTTGCCGCAGAAATCTTTTGGCCAAAGCTTCATGGAAACGCCTACCACATCGTAGCCCGCCTTGCACAAAAGTGCAGCTGCAACAGAACTGTCTACGCCGCCCGACATTGCCACTGCTATTCGCTTTTTATTTTTTTCCTGATTTAAAACCATTTACTGTATAGACCTCTATAGTTTTTCCATTGTCAACCGCTATCATGCCGCTTACAGATTTTATATTTTTTAAAACTTTAACGCCTTCATTGGGGCCTAAAACATCTATTGCTGTAGACAAGGAATCTGCGGTCATACAGTCAGGCGCTATTATTGTAACGCTGGCCGGGCTGTCTGTTACCGGCATACCTGTTAACGGGTTTATTATATGAGAAATGCGTTTTTTCTCCCAGAAAAAAAATTTTTCATAATCACCTGACGTTGAGATGGCCCTATCTTCAATTGAAACTATATCCAACAACTTATCCTTTATCCTTGGATGTTGTATTCCTACCCTCCATGGCCTGCCCCAGGAAGATTTGCCCATGCATAAAACTTCACCGCCGCCATTGACCATTGCATTATTTATGCCATTATCTCTTAAAACTTCAGCTGCGCAATCAACAGCATAGCCTACAGCTATGCCGCCTAAATCTATTTTCATGCCGGGAATTGTAAAGTTAACTGTTTTCCTTGCATAATCAACTTTCAATTTATTCATGCCAACTAACCGCAATACATCCTTGATTTCTTTATCCTGGGGAATTCTTAAAATTGACGTTTTGGGCCCAAACCCCCATAAGTCAACAAGAGGGGCAACTGTTATATCAAACGCGCCTGAAGTAATCTTATTTATCTCGTCCGATCTTTTCAAAACTTTTATTATATCTTCACTGACTGAAACAGGCCTTATATCCGCAAAATTATTTACCTTGGATACCTCGCTCGTCTGTTTATAAACTGACATCTGGTCTTCTATATCTTTAATTCTCCTGAACGCCTTTTCTATTGCTTCAATTTTTGAAGCCTCACTCAAATTGGAATCGGCCACAGAAATTTCAACCATAGTGCCCATTAATAGCTGCGTACGTTTCACCTCGCCGTTATCCCTGCAGCCGGCCAATAAAACAATTAAAATAATTATAGTTATATAAATATTTTTATTCAATACCGTCAACACTTACTTTTATCCCGCCAATAATATCCAAATCCCTGCTAGAGCATTCTGGGCAACCACCACCTACACCAATCTGTGTAATCTCATGCTGGCATTTTTTACATTTCGCTATCAATGGTTCCAATACAACATCAATCTCTGCATCTTCAGCTATAGTCTCCGGAAAGATATGATCTGTCAAACTATGCCTTAGCATATCCACATCTATCCCGGAAGCTACCCCAACTTTAATCTTAATTCGGTTTATCCTGTCTACCCCGGTCCTGAATGCCATTTCCTGCGCCTGATCAAATAATGTCCTTGCTATTGCTATCTCATGCATTTTTTATCTCCTTAGATAATAATCTGATTAATTCATCAGCCCTATTTTTAACTGCATCCGTAAGGCCATCTTTTATCTGCACCGAATATGGTTTTACTCCTAGCAATAATATTCTGGCACCTGTCGATTCATGTATCTGATGAGAAAATAAACTTAAAGACATGCCATGTGTTGAAAAAACCGTCTCTTTAACACTGCCTGCTTCAAATATTTCAATATGCCCTGGCTCAGCTTCAAAATCCAGGGCATCTACAATTAATACAATCTCTGGATTCAATTTTATTATTTCACCTATATAATTTTCCGGTGCCTGCCCGGCATCTATTACAGTTATGCCCCTATGGGGATTTTTTGCCATAGCGGAAATTATGCTCGACGCCACATAAGGCCCCACACCATCATCGCCGCGAATGGTATTGCCTACGCCGATCAATACTACTCTTTTATTTTTAAGGAGAGATTTTATCTGTGGCTTGACCGTATTCATCTTTTAACATGACTAGCCGACGGCAACGCGGGCATAGGATTTTAAACATATTAGGCCTGGTCTCTGGATTTGCTGAAGTTTTAGAATTAAGTTCTACGTCTGCCTTATGCTTTTTAGCAGAATCTGCGTCAGCTAATTGCAGCTCTTGCTGGTTGGCTAAGATCATCGTTGGATTGCCATAGGCTAATATGCCTAATTTTTTTGCCAAAAATCTTATATGGTCTTTTGCGCCTATTACACATTCGCAATGTTCACACACTAAAAGGTCCTTTTCAACAGAAACAACCGCTTCGTCTCTATTGTATGTAGCCATATCATATTGATTGGAAAGCCTGATACCTTTTTCTGTGATGCAATTTGCCTGGCAGCTTCCACAAAACAAACAGCTATCCAACCTGAGCACAAAAGTGCGGGTATGAGTCTTTAAGTCATCGGTCATATATATGGTTGAAGAAGGGCATACCTGCGCGCATGCGCCGCAACCTACGCAATCATCCTTAAAATATTCCGGCTTGCCCCTAAATTTTATCGCAGGCACGGATGGCTGTTTAGGAAATTTTATCGTATAGGGCGCGCTAAAAAATGATTTTAAGGCCTCTTTCAGCTCGCGCAGCTTAGGATACTTCATTGATTATCCTCTTTATATTTATCAATAACTAATTCATCGCCCAGCTTAATACCTTGTTTATGCGCGCCTCTTGAAAAGGCATGCGCCACGACCGGCACTGTCAATATCAAAAACAAAATACATAAAAGTGACTTTATGCCAAAGCTGCCAAACCCTTTTATTATAAAAGTGCCGAATAAAACGCTGCATACGCCCAGCGTAACGCATTTTGTAATAGATTGCAGGCGGCTATAAAAATCCGGCAGGCGAACTAAACCAAAACATCCAAACAGGTTAAAAAACATGCCGACAATTATAAAAAAATACCCTATGATCTCGCGCATAAAAACCTCATTTTTTCTTAAAATTACTCGTCGAAACTTTTGCCTTCCAAAAATTTAGCCAGCGCCAAAGCGCCTATAAAACTCTGTAATACCCAAGCTATGGATATATCAAGATACCATGTCCTGCCTGTAGGTATGCTTAAAACTGCGCAAAAACCTATAACTAAAACACCCATGGTATAAATAGCTATTGCCCTGTCCGCAGAGGTTGGCCCGCGCATAAGCCTATACAGACAAAAAGCAAAACATACCATTAACACAAAAAAGAAATACGATAAAAAACTAGATTGCCAGCTTAATAGCCACATTTTATCACTCGAATATTTTTGTTAAAACATTTTCAAACTGCCTGACAGTTGACACGGTTTTCTTTTCTACCTGAACTAACTCGATATTAATCCAATGCACGTAAAGAGTGCCTCTTTCCGGCTTTATATCCACGCAGAGCATCCCGGGCATAAGCGTTATTGCATTAGCCAAAAACGTTAGACCTAAGTCACTTTTTAAATTAGTTTTTATTTTGATTATCCCGGGTTTTATAGACGAGCTAGAACTTAAAACAATCATAATCATATTTAAACTTGCCTTAAACCATTGCCATATAAATAACGGGATAAAATAAATAAACCAGAAATACCTGGATGGCTGGAAAATAACTTCCAGTCTGTGAACAAACAAATCGCCCATTAAAAAAGAAACTAAAAAGGCAACAGGCAAACCAATCAATATATGCTGCAGATCTAACGACCAGCCCAACAGCATCCAGATCATAAAAGAAAAAACAAATAAAACAATCTTACTTTTCATTTCGCCGCTGCCTCCAAAACCAAATGCCCATAATTAAGGCCTCCCAGCAAAACACCTGCTGCATTAGTAAAAAATATCCTCGTTGAAGGCAAAAGCAATAAACCCGCAAATAAACATATAAACGCCAGACAAACCATTGAAAATTGCATAAGAAATGGCACTTTTTTTATATCTTTGTGTTCCTTTTTAGTTTCTTCAGAAAATATAAATTTTTGCACTTTAAGCATGGCTATTAAAGTAAAAACAGAACCTAATATCGCAGCCAATGCATAGATATAAAAACCTTTTTGCACGCAAGCAACAATAATTATTAACTTGCTGAAAAAACCTCCAAAAGGTGGAATGCCGGAAACAGACATAGATCCAGCCAAATTAGCGCCTGCCGTTAAAGGCATCTTCTCTTTTAAACCTGACATATGCCTTATATCTAAGGTATTAGCAGCGCGGTCTATAGACCCTGATGTTAAAAAAAGCAACGATTTTGAAATTGAATGCTGAAACAAATGAAATAACGCCCCCAATATGCCTAACGGCGTACCTATACCTATACCTAATATAATATACCCAACCTGGCCTATAGAACTATACGCTAACAATCTTTTTAAATTCCATTGAGACAAAGCCAAAACTCCTGAAACCAACAATGAAAGCACTCCAAGAAACATAAACAATGATAAATAAACCGGTATAATACCAAAGATATTGAACAAAATCCTCAACATAGCATAAATACCAAGAGTTTTAATCAACACGCCTGAAAGCATAGCGGATATAGAAGCCGGGGCTGAAGAATGCGCATCCGGCAACCAGGCATGAAAAGGCACTAAGGCTGCTTTTAATCCAAAACCTGTTATAAACAATGTAGCCACAAATGGCAAAACAAAACCGCTTGATTTTGTAGCCAGTATAGAAGACATATCTGCCATGTTTAAAGTTGATGTGTAACTATAAAGAAATGCTATACCTAACAATATAAATCCTGATGCAACACAGCCGATTATAGTATATTTAAAAGATGCCTCCAACTCCTCTGCTTCAGAATTAAACGCAACCAATGCGTAGCTTGCTATTGATGCCGCCTCCAGAAATACATATAAATTAAACAAATCGCCTGTAATAACAACTCCATTTATGCCTGTCAGCATCATAAAAAATAAAGTAAAAAATTTCGGAGCGTCATCATTTTTTTTAACATAACTGACAGAATAAACGCACACAAAAAATGCTACAGTATTTACTAAAACAAGCATGAAGGATGTTAAGCTGTCAACTACAAAACAAATCCCGAAAGGAGGCATCCATCCTCCTATCTTGTAAACTAAAATATTACCTGCTGTCTTATTCAAAAACTGCAGCGCCCAGAAAGATACAAATAAAAGCGAGGCGCAGGATAAAACCGATAAAATAGAAACATATCTGCGACTGGCAAACCTGCCCACCAAAGACATTAAAAAAGCTGTGCCAAGCGGAATAACTACAAATAATGTAATAAAATTAATACTGCCCATCTAACCTTTCAGTTTATTTATTTTTGTTATATCAAATGTCCCGTATTTTTCATAAATCCTGATAGCAATAGCTATTAATAAAGCTGTCATGCCAAGGCCTATAACTATAGAGGTATGCACCAATGCCTGCGGCAGGGGGTCTACCATGTTTGCAATATTCTGATCAGAAGCGCCTATGGGCGCCCTGCCATGAAATTTATAACCAAGCAAAACCAAAAAAAGGTTCAAGGCATAACTCATTATAGAAAAACCTATTATAATCTTAACAAGATTACGCTTGCGTAAAATACCATAGAGCCCGATACAAAATAAAATAAGGCATAATAAATATAATATCATTTTATTTCCCCTGTTTATATCTTTCCAATATCACAAACGCTAAATATATTGAAAACAAACCTATCCCAACTTTTAAACTAATCGCATAATTGCTCAGAGAAATAGTTCCTGCGCTAAATAATTTAAACGGCACGCCCTTGCTTAATATGTTAGTAAAAAATGCGCCTTTTAAAAAACCAAGCAATGCTATGCCCAAAAACATCAATGCGCCTATTGTTTCTAAATTGGCTGCCAGGGTTACCGATATTTTGTTAACAGCAACATTTCTTCCAAAAGCAAGTATTAAAAGAACAAAAGAAAGCGCTATTATAATACCTCCTGCAAAACCACCGCCTAAAGCTACATGGCCATGCGCAACTATATATATGCCAAAAACCAGAATCACGCTTACCACGATACGGGTAACCGTCTTAACAATTAAAGACATTCCGGTATTAGTCTTGCTACTCATCTATTTTATCCTGCCGATTTTCATTTTTTGTTTTTCTTAAAACCGTCATAATCCCTACTATAGCGCCAAACAAAATAGCAACCTCGCCTAATGTGTCATAAGCCCTAAAATCCAGGATTACAGCGCTTACTAAATTTGTGGCTCCTGTCTTGGCGATACCCTCTTCCAAATATTTTTTAACAATACTCATTGTCGGGTTGCCAAAGTCAGGCAGATCTTTTAATGCCGAATAGGCAAAAGAAATAAACACTAAAGCAAATACCAAAGAAGAAATAGTATTAAAAACCCAACGGCCCTGGATAACCAAAGGAAAATCCCTTTTAATAGTGGCCCGCACCAATATTATAAGGCATAAAAGCTCAACCACTAGCTGCGTAACAGCCAAATCAGGCGCCTTTAAAATCAAAAATGCCAAACAAAGACAAAAACCTACGGCGCCAACAGCTATAATGCTGGAAAAAAGGTCTTTAACCTCCATGGCTACTATGGCCGCAAAAATCATAAATGATAAAAGTATGTACAATTCCATGCTATCCCGCCAATACAAAAAATAATAAAGTCATTCCCAACAGCGCCCAAATTAAATAAGTCGGCAAAACCCCATTATGAAGATATTGAAATAATCTGCCCAAACCAAAAATTATTTTTTTACCCTGATCGTATATATCAAATAATCCGGCTTCAGCCCAATTATAAATATTTCTTAGGATGCTAAATTCTTTCACAGTATTATAAAACTCGGCGCCTGAAACCTTATTCTCAAAAGGCAACACCTCTCCTCCGATAAAACACGTATCCTCTCTTGCGGTTTTATTTGCCCTACTTGCCAGATAAATAGCAAGCCCCATAAGTATTCCTAAAATTATAATGCCTGTTGAAACCAAAGGCGCATAGTAACCTGTATTAGCAAAATTTCCAACAGCCGGCTGTATAAAATATTTTAAAGGCAATGAATAAGCGAAAATTCCGAACAGGACGCATAAAAAACTTAACACCAAAACCGGCACATACATCTGCCATGAAACCTCTCTTATTTTAAGCGCTGCTAATTTTGGCGAAGGCTGCCCAAGAAAAATTGCATGCGTAAGTTTCAAAAAACTTGCCAAGGTAAGCGCGCTGCCAAACATAGCAGCAATAAAACACATAAATATAATGAAACGTCCTGCCTGCCCTGTAAAACTCTGAATAAGGCCCTGATATATCATCCACTTAGAGAAAAATCCATTAAAAGGCGGTATGCCGGAAATAGATAATGCTGCTATAAGAAAAGAAATGAATGTTATTGGCATTGATAACGCCAAGCCGCCTAGTTCATCTATATCTGAAGTATTAGATTTTGATTCAACATTACCGGCTGTTAAAAACAGGCAGCTTTTATATATGGCGTTATTTACCATATGAAACAGCCCGCCTGCTATACCTATCGTCGTAGCAGTACCGATGCCAAGCACCATATATCCAACCTGGCTTACTGCATGATAAGCCAATAATTTCTTAAAATTATGCTGTATCAATGCCATCATAACAGCGCATATTATAGTAACTGCGCCTATTATCATAAGAAATACTGAGAAAAAAGAATTTTGCTGTATAGAAAAAATGCTTAAGGTACACCTGGCTAAAAGGTATATGCCTAACATCTTATCCAAAGATGCAGGCAAAACAGCCATTACAGTTATAGGCGCAGATTTACTTGAGAAAGGTATCCAAGTATGCAAAGGCATTGCGCCTGCCTTTGCAAATGCCGCTACAGCAAAACATAAGAAAGCCGCTATGCCCGACTTAGTCAAAACAGCTATATGCATCTTGTCTATATTTAATGAACCGGTTAATTTCCACATTATTGCAACGCCTAATATCATCAGCGCATCAGAACCTCCGACTAGTATTAATGTTTTCTTACCGGCGTCTGAGGCTTCGCCAGAACCCTGTATACCTATTAACAAATAAAGCAATAATGCGCTTATCCCCCATCCAATCAAAAACAACACAATATTATTAGCTAAGACTACCAGGCAAGATATAAATAAAGTTAACAAGAAGTAGCCATAATATTCTTTGGCTGACTTTATATTTTTAGGAACATAACTAAAAGAATAAAGCGCTATCAAGGAAACGAAGAAACAAATAAACAACGGCAAGAAAGAATTTAGATTATCTATTTTAAATAACCCCAGATCAGCAAAAAATTTTCCTACAAAGCCAAATCCGGAATAGTATATCTGTTTAGAAATAAACAATCTTATGGAAAAATACAAGCATGCAAATGAAGATAAAATTGCCACAATGCCCGGCAATTTCTCATTCTTCCTTGGCATAATAAAACAGATTAAGCCTGCAAAAAAAGATATGATTAAGATTTCCATAATTTCTTTGTCTTTTCCTGGCTCATTTTTATTAACGCCTCTGAATCCAAAACAGGGTTACCGCTTTTGGCGTCAACTACGGATAACCGCTCTGTGCAGCAATAGCACGGATCCACTGAAGCCAATATTATCGTCGCGTCCGCTATCTGTTGGCCCACAATACTTGCTTTAGCAGTTGGCACATTCATATAACTTGGCGCCCTTATCTTATGCCTTACAGGTGAATTTGACCCATCAGAACGCACATAATGAAAACATTCGCCGCGCGGCGCCTCTATCCTGCCTATGCCTTCTCCTTCAGTAATTTCTTTTAATTTTACATCTATAGGGCCATCAGGCAATTTTTTTAAACACTGCCTGATTATTTCTATGGATTGATATAACTCCAAAATCCTCACCTGCGTCTTTGCATAAACATCGCCATCCTGCTCTACTATAACGTTCCACTTTATCCTGTCATAAGCAGCGTATGGCTCATCTTTACGTATATCTATGGCGACACCCGAAGCCCTTGCAACAGGGCCTACAGCAGCATATTCAATAGCGTCCTCTTTTTTAAGAATACCTATGCCTTTAAGCCTTGCGTGCAAAACAGGATCATCCAACACAGCTCCTTTAAACATATCAACAGCCAACACCAGATCATTAACCATCTTTAATATACTAGGTATATCATTATTATCAATATCCCGCCTGACGCCTCCGGGCTTATTCATACCATAATGATTTCTATTGCCTGTTATAGCCTCAAATATATCCAGAACAGGTTCTCTATATTTCCACGCCCACATAAAAACAGTATTATAACCTAAAAAATGCCCTGCCAGACCAAGCCATAAAAGATGGCTATGTATCCTTTCAAGCTCAGCTATTATAGTTCTTATAAACTGGGCCCTTTCAGGCGGTTGTATCCCTAGTATGTCCTCGACTGCAATTGAAAAAGCAAAAGGATGCGCATTGGAACAAATCCCGCATATCCTCTCAACTAAAAATGTTACCTGGTCATAAGATTTGCCTTCGGAAAGCTTTTCTATGCCCCTGTGATTATAACCAAGGTTTATTTCTATATCGACTACGGTCTCACCGTCTACATGCAATTTAAAAAATTCCGGCTCCTCCTGCAAAGGATGAAACGGGCCTATTGGTATTATTGTTTGCCTTTTTTTATTTTCACTCATTTTTAAAATCTCTTCTTAACGGGTATTTCTTATCCGGCCATTGTGCATCTGACAAAAGTAATTTTTTCAAGTCCGGGTGCCCTGAAAAATTAATTCCCAAAAGTTCATGCATCTCTCTTTCTATCCATACTGCAGCTGCGCCCAGCACCTGCGTCAACGAATCAATCTCTAAGGAATCCTTATCTACAAAAGTCCTGACTGTAATCACTTTTCCTTCATCATCAAATGAAAAATGATACAGGATTTCAAAATTTTTAACATTGTCCATGCCTGAAGCAATAGAAAACCTCGAACCAAATTCTTTTACAAGCACTGAGGCAACCTGCCTGATATCTGCCTTATGCACGGATAGATAAATACGTTTAGCTGATTTCTCTTCAAACTGAAATACCAAATCGCCCAGGCGCTCTTTAATTTTGAACATCAATTGCTTAGCCATATGTCAATCGCGTCATTGCGAGGAGCGAACGAAGTGAGCGACGAAGCAATCTCCGCGCGGAGATTGCTTCGGCTGACTCCGTCAGCCTCGCAATGACGATCTATCCTTTCCTTTCAATTTTTCAACTGCCTTTACTATACCTAATATCATTGCCTCTGGCTTCGGCGGACAACCTGGCACATAGGCATCTACCGGGATTACCTTGTCAACAGGTAAATATGTATTGTAACCGTCTCTAAAAATACCCTGCCCGCAACCACAGGCGCCCATAGCAATAACAAGGCATGGCTTAGGCGCTTGCTCGTAAACCTTTATTAATCTTGGCGCAACTTTTTTAGTCACTACACCTGTAACCAAAAGGGCATCTGCATGACGAATGCTGCCTACTAAAGTTATACCAAACCTCTCCACGTCAAAACGCGGAGTCAATAAATCCAATATTTCTATATCACAATTATTACATGACCCTGTAGATAAATGAAAAACCCATATTGATTTTGTTAATGCTTTAGTTTTTAATGACATGCTATATTCCCAAAAATGCCAACAACACTGCCAATAACGCTACGGCTGTTACCGGCCCCCAGAAAAATTTTACTGCCTGATCTATGCGAACTCTTGGGTTAGTGTTTTTTATAAGCACTGCAACAACAACAACCCCCAATATCTTAAGGCTTCCCAGTAAAATACCCGTTAAATTATTAAATTTCATGCCGCCGCAAAAAATAAAAACTAAAAAAACCGGTATAACAAAAAAATTCATCGCGCGCATAAGTTTATACATTGCCAGGCCGAATCCGGAATATTCCACATATGCGCCTGAAACAATTTCTGTCTCTGCCTCCGGCGCATCATAAGGCACAAATGTCAGCTTGGCCTGCATACAGATAATAGCAGTTAAAAATCCCAAAATAGCTGATGGATGTTTTAAAAAAATATCGTTTGCCTGCTGAAATTTATACAACCCGCCCATATTAATTACGCCGTGCGAAATAATTACGGGGATAAATATGCTCAATATAAAAGGCAGCTCGTAAGACAACATCAATTTTATTTCCCTGGAAGCGCCTAAAGAAGCTAAAGGATTACGCGAAGCAAACCCGCCCATAATAACACTGATTGCCGGCAAGGTTAAAACATATAACATAACTATCAAATCTCCGGCAAATGATTTATCAGGATATATCATTGACACCCAAACAATAACAGATGCAAAAACAACACTGGTCAAACCTATCAATGGCGATAATAAAAACAATGTTTTAGAACCACCTTGAGGTATTATAAATTCTTTGCCTAATAACTTAAAAAAATCCGCAAAGGGCTGATACCAAGGCGGGCCAACACGCCATTGAACCCTGGCAGTAACTTTTCTATCAACCCATGTTAAAAATAAACCTACTATGGCAGTAAATAAAAAACCGGGGAATATTAAAAAATAAAATATCGCTTTCATATTTTTTTCAGTTCTGGCTTAGTCCATGGCGCACAATGCACAGCCAAATATTCATTTAAAATATAAATATTTTTTTCAACGGACTCTTCTGTTTCCACAAACTGTAATACGCCGTTAGAACAAGAATCCACACAAGCCGGATTTTCATCGGCCCCTAATCGGCCTATGCATAAATCACATTTAGATGTCAAATAAGGAACAATCTGCGGTATTATAGTCCCAAAAGGACAGGCAATGGTACAGGATTTACAGCTTATACACCTATTATTATATCTTTTAAGGACAGAATCTTTTATTTTTTCCAACGCCTCTTTTGGGCAAGATTTTACGCACGGGGCCTCTTCACACTGCCTGCATATATAAATAAATGTGGCCTCCTCAAGCAGCGCACTCATCCCTTTATTGTCAACATGAAAAGGATAACTACAATTATATTTAACGTCTTTGCATGAATTATATTTTTCGAGATCAAGTAATAATCTTTTCATAACTTTACGCTTTGCGCTTTAAGTTTTGCGCTTCCTAAGCCCACGTTTCATGGAGCTCCTTTATCTGATCATAAGTAAAAACCGGCCCATCTTTACAGACATAAAATTTACCAAGCCCGCAATGCCCGCATTTACCCAGGCCGCATGACATATTTTTTTCCATAGATAAATAAATATTTTCAGGCTTATAACCTAATCCTAGCAATTTAAAAGTGGTAAATTTCATCATTATAGGCGGGCCGCAAACAATTGCTACGCTATTATCCAAATTTGTTTTGAATTTATCAAGCAAAACAGGAACAACGCCTTCCGCTTCGTTCCATGAAGAATCTTTCTTATCAACAATCCTATAAACCTCCAGTTTCTTTTCCTTCATCCATTTTTCAAAGCCATCTTTGTAAACTATATCCTGCGGAGTTTTTGCGCCATAACAAAGTACCAGACGTTTGAATTTTTCCTTTTGCGCCAATAATGTCAAAAGGAACGAACGCAAAGGCGCCATGCCAACACCGCCGCCGACTATCACAACATCTTTATCATAAAATTGCTCAACCGGATAACCTTTTCCGTAAGGCCCGCGTAAAGTAACTGTGGCAGATTTTTTTATACTATGCAATTTATCCGTTAAATTACCAGCCTTCATTATGGTAACTTCTATCTGGTTGGTTTCATAAGGAGAGCTGGACGGAGTAAAAGGCGCTTCACCCACGCCTTTTAAACCTAACTCTATAAATTGCCCTGTTGCAAATGTTATCTTTTCTTTTGGCTTCAATACAAACGTTTTTATGTTAGGCGTTTCAACAATTATATCGTCTATTTTTGCATCTATTGATTCGTAAGGATTAAGCATTTTTAGGCGCCTTTTTTAAATCGTCAAAAACTTTTCTCATATCTATCTTACCCTGGCATACAGCAACGCACCTACCGCATCCGGTACATCCGTCAAACCCAAAATTTTCACGTATATAATCAAATTTGTGTAGGTATCTGTGCCTAAGCCGTTCGTAACGTTTCTTTCGCGGATTAGCGCCGCCTGCCACTCTGGCAAAACCTGTATATTGGCAAGAATCCCAATATCTAGATTTACTGAAGTTGTTTTCTTTTTTACCCTTGGTCTCTTCTATTAAAAAACAATAGCAGGTAGGGCAAATCTGGGTACATGCCCCGCAGGTAACACATGTTTTAGAAGATTCGTTCCATACGGGAGAAACTAATTTTTCCCTTAATAAATCCAGAAAAGGCGCCTTTATATCAAAATTGCTGTTTATCTGCCGGACCTTTTCTATAATTGCCCTTCGCTTGGCTTCTCTTTTCATAAGGATGCCGCGGTCAATAACCTTCTGAAAAATATCTTTTTTTGCCTTGATGAAATCTTCGCCTTTTTCAGAATTAACATCTATAATCAATCCCGAGCTTACGGCAGAAATATTTATATCAAAATGTTCTTCCGGATAAGGATTATTGTTAAGGGTAGTGCAAAAACACGTCTCAATTGGATCCTGACAGTCAGCACTTATTAAAAGCAGGTCCTGCCGCCTTCTTTTATAAAAAGGCTCTGCGAACTCGCCTTCTAAAAACATTTTATCATAGAGTTGCAGGCTGTTTAAATCACAGGCTTTAACGCCCATAAGCACACTACCTCTTAAATTCGGGAATTTTGCTATATTTGTAATCTGTTCGTAGAAAAAAAATAGGAATGTTTTTATTGGTTGGGTGGGCCTATAGGTATTGAGCTCTATAGAGGCCACATTGTATTCCGAAATGCTTTGATAAGTTAGATTCTTACCATCTCTTATAGGCGCATAGATATTATAATCAGAAAGCGCATCCTTTATAACCTCTTGCCATTCCGCATCTGATAAATAATATAATTGTCCCATAGCTAGTTAGGCCTACATGATAGTGAATATATTTTTAAAAAATAACTTATTATTAATCTTTATAAATGAATTTTATTATACTTTTTAAAAACAGTTTAATATAATCTTGCAGAATATACTTAGTTTAAAATTATATATTATTTGCGGCGCTTTGTCAATAACTATAGGCGTGAAATCTTAGGAGGTAAGAATATTCTATAGCTGTGTATCCTTATCGATCCTTTTATATATGAAATCTTTAAATTCTGCCATAGATTGAGCCACTGCCAAGATATCGTCTTCAACTTTATTGAACAAGGTAACCAGTTCTTCCTGTTTCATTTTTAGCTGGCTTTTTGTTAAAGCATCAAGCGGATTAGCTTTTAAAAGCTCCCTTGTGCAGCCAACAGTAATAGTAATTTTATTATATATATTGGCGATTGCGTGAAATTGTTCGCTTATAGTTGACATATAGTTCCTCGATTTTTAAGATTATTTTATTAGCTCTCTGATAATCTCTTGTATTTTAGCCACATTAATGGGTTTGGCCAAAAATTTAGTGACGCCCAATTTCTGCACCTCTTTACATTTTTCGTCTTCGCTGGAAAGCCCCGAAGTAAGCACAACATTTACATTCTTATCAAATTCCCTTATTGCCTTTAATATTTGAACTCCGTCTAAACTTGGCGCCGGAAAACATAGATCAAGAAAAATTATCTGTGGTTTTTCTTTTTTGGCAATATCTATGGCCTTTTGCCCGTCTGAAGCGCCAAAAACTTCATGGCCTAACGCATTCATTATCATCACCAAAGATTCAACCAAATCTTTTTCGTCATCCGCTATAAGTATCTTACTCATATTTACCTCTATTTATCGCCATTCAGTTTTTTATCTGCTTCGTTAATCTTTTCAAGCACCATCTTATAATGATTTTTCATCCCGTCCAAAACACTTAATTCGCTATGTAAAATTTTGCATACACCGTCTATTACTGCATGCAACATAGCTTCCTTACTAAACGGCTTCATTAAAAAAGCGTCAACTTTGAATTCCTCTGCTTTCTTTTTTGCGATTTCATCATCATAAGCAGTCATCACAATAAAAACAGGCTTATATCCGCCCCTATCTTCTTTTATCCATTTATAATAATCCGAAATCAAATCCATTCCGGATTTTGGGCCAAGCCTTACATCAACAATTATGATATCCGGCCTTTGCTCTTTTAACATAGCCATGCCTTCGTTGGCAGATGTCGCTGAAAGTATAAGGTATCCTTTCATTAAAGTAGTGAATATCTTGCCAAGCGAACTCAAAACTTCTATATCATCATCTACAACCAAAATCTTAACCTGCATTTTTAACCTCCAAATTTTTTATCTTTTTAAAAAATTTGTCCCGAGTCACCTACTATCACGCGTTATGACGAGGGGCTACCTTTTTCATCGCTTACCGGAAGGCTTATAATAAACTTTGCGCCTTTACCTTTTTGGGATTCTGCTTTTATGCTGCCGCCAAATTTTTCTATAATTGCCTTGCATTGATTTAGGCCTATACCTGAACCCTTGGTGCCTTTGGTGGTATAGCCATAAGTAAATAATTTCGCTAATACTTCTTTAGGTATGCCGGGTCCTGTGTCAGAAAATTCTATCAACAGCTCATTCTTGCTTGAATCACTCAGTTTGCATGAGATATCAATAACCTTTGTATTTGAATCCTTCATTGCCTCACAAGCATTCTTGTATAAATTTATGAAAATCTGCTTCAAAAGCGTGGGATTGCCGTTAACAGGAGGCAGGTTTTTATCAATACTCTGGTTTACAATAACTTCTCTTTGGATACTGGAATCTACTTCCAGGCCAATTATAGTCACAATTTCTTTCAAGAATGTTTTAATATCAACAGGGCCTATTGTCTTATCATCTCCCTTTTCAATTTTATTAAGCGTATCAACTATCAGGTGTATGTGGCTTGCATTGGTTTTAAGAGATTTTGTGGAATCACGCAAAGCTAAAATGGCTTCTTTGAATTTTAATTTATCATCCTTGGCAAGTTTATCTTTGCTATTCTCGTAGACTTCATAAATCTTCAGAAAACTCTCACCTTCCAAATCTTCAATTCTGTGTATAAGGGGCGTAAGCGGGTTAAATATTTCATGCGCAAGGCCTTTTACTAGGACAGAAACAAATTTCAGGTTCTCCTGACGCATTAATTCCATTTGTGATTCTCTTAAACTCTGGAAATTTATGGCATTTTCAATAGCGATTGACACCTCATGCGACAAGGCATCAAGCATGTTCTCGTCTTCTTTGGTATATAATTTACCGGATTTTTTCTCACCAAGCAATAATGTCCAATACAATTCATCTTTTAAATAAATGGGGATAGAAACAGCCGCTTTTATTTGCGATAGCTCGTCTTTGTCAATAATAACTGCTTTTTCCAACTTCATCTTTTCTAATAAAGCAGATGCTATAAACTCTCTCAACTCTTCCAGCTCTAATTTACCAACCATGCCCTTTGAGATTTCCTTCAATATCTGCTGGCGATCGTATTCTTTTTGAAAAAGGAATGTCTCAGTAATATTCACAAGGATCTGCTTTACAGCATCATGTAAAAATAACAAAACAATTGCGCTGATACCAAAAGATATCCAATTGCTTATATGAACAAATCTACCTAATAAATTTTGAAGAATTATTGTAACCGCCGCAAAAACCCC
>Ga0172368_10003968_pt1 | contig 17476 bp, 8 predicted proteins | sample Lak11m_FD_114540 | JGI IMG/M metagenome (GOLD analysis project Ga0172368, IMG submission 114540) | Freshwater microbial communities from Kabuno Bay, South-Kivu, Congo - kab_022012_11m | ecosystem: Environmental > Aquatic > Freshwater > Lake | place: Democratic Republic of the Congo: South-Kivu...
ATCAAACATCCCCGTTGCAAAAAGCGGAAAAATGAATAACCAGATAGAAATGAACACTGTGGTGGCAATACCGTAAACTGAAATAAAGAGTGTTTTGTTGACCGGGATCTCGCTAAGGCCATATGGCATAAAGATCCTCAGGAACAAGAAAACAAACAGGCCGAAAGTTAATGCGATCAGAAAACGGGCGATCACAGACGAAGGGAACTGAAAGGGCTTGTTGAGCCAGTTGGTAAAAAGACGAAACAATTTTTTCAATGATATATTCTCCCTTCTTGACGGTATAAAATTAGTAAATAATCAAATTTATAAAAACCGATTATTATCTTGAAGTGTTAGAGGGTGTGAGGAATTTGTTTCTTCAAATTTCGTGATCCAGACAGGATTCGAACCTGTGACCCACAGCTTAGAAGGCTGTTGCTCTATCCACTGAGCTACTGGACCATATTTAATTTAATTTCATTCACCTGTGACCCTCCCGGTTTGAAGACCGGGATGCTCTATCCACTGAGCTACTGGACCGGAAATAGCCGGCAAAAGTAACGATTATTAAGTTTTTAACAAAACCGCACCTCTTCAAAGGGAAATCTTATTTTTGTCATTTATATCCCCAATTTCTTCGACCCGATGCGAATACTTAAAAATAGGAAACTTGTCCTTATCATTGACCTGCATAAGAAAATATTTCCCGTGTATTTTCCCGGTTTTTGGAATAGCGATAAAATCGGCAACTTAAACCTGAATCATTGAACTTATATAATGCCTGATAATGAAGTAATAAACGGCGACCATCCGGAACTGGAGAGCGGTGAACTCCAGGCCACCATTCACCTTTCGGAAATGTACCAGGGTTGGTTCCTTGACTATGCTTCCTATGTGATCCTTGAAAGAGCTGTTCCTGAAATGCTGGATGGATTAAAACCTGTCCAGCGACGCCTTCTTCATTCCATGAAGGAATTGGATGATGGCCGTTATAATAAAGTTGCCAATATCATCGGCCACACGATGAAATATCATCCGCATGGCGATGCATCCATCGGGGAAGCGCTTGTTCAGCTTGGACAGAAAGAACTACTTCTCGATAATCAGGGTAACTGGGGAAACATTTTAACCGGAGACAGCGCTGCAGCGCCAAGATATATTGAGGCACGATTGTCGAAATTTGCCTTGGAGGTATTATTTAACGCAAAGACCACTACATGGAAAGTCTCCTATGATGGCAGGAACAAAGAACCGGTCACACTTCCTTCTAAATTCCCCTTGTTACTGGCCCAAGGTGTTGAAGGAATTGCCGTAGGTCTTGCTTCAAAAATTCTTTCACATAATTTCAACGAGATAATCGACGCCTCTATCAAGGTTCTCCAAGGAAAAGAATTTGAACTGTATCCTGATTTCATGACCGGCGGAATGGCCGACGTTTCCAAATACAATGATGGTCTTCGTGGAGGAAAAGTAAGGATCCGGGCAAGAATCAGCCAGATTGACAAGAAAACCCTGGTCATAAGCGAGATTCCTTATGGAACTACAACCGGTTCAATTATCGATTCCATCCTATCTGCCAACGACAAAGGGAAGATCAAAATCCGCAAGATTGACGATAACACAGCAGAGAATGTAGAAGTTTTGGTACACCTGGCTCCCGGCGTTTCTCCCGATACAACTATCGATGCATTATATGCTTTCACGGAGTGTGAAGTATCGATATCTCCGAATTCCTGTGTAATCGAAAACGGGAAACCCCGTTTTACGGGAGTTACTGAGATCCTCAAGATCAATACCAGGCATACTGTCGAACTGCTCCGGATGGAACTTGAGATAAGTTTGGATGAGCTAAAGGATCAGCTTCATAATGCCTCCCTCGAAAAAATCTTTATCGAAAATGAAATCTATGAGGGCATAAAAAAATGTAAGACTACTGAGGAAATCGATACGGCCATTCGTAAAGGTCTTAAACCATTTATGAAATTACTTATCCGCCCATTGAACGACGACGACATCCACCGGCTCCGTAAGATCCCGATTGAACGTATCTCGAAATTCAATTCAGACAAAGCAGTTGAGATCATGAATGGCATCCGTTTGGAGATGGAGGAAGTACAGAACCATCTCGATCATTTGATCGATTTTGCGATCGAGTATTACCGGCAGATCAAGAAGAAATATGGGAAAGGACGTGAAAGACGGACGGAACTACGCAACTTTGACACAATTGAAGCGGTCAAGGTAGCAATTGCCAATGAAAAATTATATGTAAATAAGGAGGAAGGATTCGCCGGAACCGGATTGAAAAAAGATGAATTTGTATGTGAGTGCTCCGATATTGATGATATCATTGCATTCCGTGAAGACGGTTTATTTATTGTGACCAAAGTAACTGATAAAGTCTTCGTAGGCCAGAATATTATCCATATCGGTGTTTATATGAAGAACGACTCCAGGACCGTTTACAACATGATTTACCGGGATGGAAAAAATGGAAAAATCATGGTCAAACGGTTCAGCGTTCTTGGGATCACACGCGATAAAGAATATATCCTGACCAAGGGGACTGTCGGTTCAAAAGTGCTTTACTTCACTGCTAATCCGAATGGTGAAGCCGAGGTAATAAGAGTTGAGCTTAAACCAAAGCCAAGACTAAAGAAAACATCCTTCGACTTTAATTTTGCTGAACTTGCCATTAAAGGAAGAAATTCCATTGGGAATACACTTACAAAATATGCGATAAAAAAGATCGAACAGCGCCAGGAAGGAGTTTCAACGCTTGGATCGCTGAATATCTGGTATGATGAAACGGTACAACGTCTCAATACCGACGGAAGAGGGACCCTTTTAGGAGCATTTTCCGGTATTGACCGGATAATCACCCTGATGCAAACAGGTCATTACAGGCTCACCTCCTTCGACCTTTCCACGCATTTCGATGAAGAGATGATCAGGATTGAAAAGTATGACCCGGAAAAAATCTATTCTGTGATATACCAGGATAGTGAAACGAAGAGTTATTATCTGAAACGGTTCAAGGCGGAAATGACAGATAAAAAAGTTGCCTTCTTTGAGGAAAAGGATAGATTTTTATTGCTTACTTCTGATCTGAATCCACGGCTTGAGATACTTTTCGATATGAAACTGAAGAGCAAGGGCCTTGACCAGGAGTTCATCGAAGTAAAGGATTTTATTGGAGTTAAAAGTTATAAAGCCAAGGGCAAACGGTTGACATCTTACCCTGTTAAAAAAGTCAACTGGGTTGAATCCACAATGGTTGAAACAGGTGAATTACAGAAGGAACCTACGGAAGAATCAACTGAACATCTTGTCGCTGAAGTTAAGAAACAGGAAAAAGTCAAGGAGCATAAACCAATTGAATTACAAAAAAAGAAAAGAAGTAAAGTAACCGATATTCCGGGTCCTAAAACAAAAATCATACGGTCGGAACCTATACTTGGAGATGAGGAAAGCAATCCTGCCGGGGAGAATGATGAGTTACAATTGGAATTGCCTCTGTAAGTCTACAGTCTATTGTCTAGAGTCTACAGTCGGCAGTCTGCAGTCATTAAGTCATTGGAAATTAGTCATTAGTCATTAGTCATTTGTTATTGGAAAAATCGTAAATCGTAAATCGAAAAATGGTTGATGATAAAATTCTAAAAGTATCGGAGGATGTAAGCTGGATCGGGGTTTTAGACCGAGAACTGGTAACTTTTGACGTCGTGATGGAAACCCGGTACGGTACAACTTACAATTCTTATTTCATAGATGCAGAGAAGAAAACTATCGTTGATACGGTCAAAGAAAAGTTTTGGGGAACCTATCTTGTAAAACTTAAGAACGTTGTTGACCCATCAGAAATAGAATACATTGTAGTGAATCATACCGAACCCGACCATTCCGGTTGTCTGGGAAAACTCATCTCACTGGCTCCAAAAGCAGAAGTGGTTGGCAGTGGTAATGCCATCCGGTATTTACGTGATCTGATAGGTTTTGATTTTCCACATCAAATTATCAAAGATGGCCAGGAACTTGATCTTGGAAATAAAAAGCTCCGATTTATAGGCGCCCCAAACCTTCACTGGCCTGACACAATTATAACATACTTACAGGAAGATAAGCTTCTTTTTACTTGCGATATTTTTGGCGAACATTTTTGTCATGAGGGAATGTTTAATGATTTGTTACCCGATTTCGAAGATGCTTTCCATTATTATTTCAATGTAATCATGAAACCTTTCAGTAAATTCATGCTGCAGGCTATCGAAAAGATCAAACCGCTCGAAATTCAGGCAATCTGTACGGGACATGGCGCTATTTTAAGGAAAAACTGGCAGAAGTATGTCCAGTTAACGAAGCAATATTCGGAAGAAGCTATGCAAAAACCGATTCCGAACCGGGTTTTTCTTGCTTATGTCTCAGCTTATCAAAATACCGGTTTGATTGCCGATAAAATTGCTGAAGGTATCAGGCAGGCAGGTAACATCGATGTAGATATATGTGATATTGAAAAGATGAACCTGACAACTCTTGAATCCAAGATAATCGACGCTTCGGCCATTGTGCTGGGTAGTCCTACCTTTAATCAGAATATCCTGTTGCCAATTTACCAGGTATTTGCAAAGATCGATCCCATCCGCGACCGTAATAAACTCGCCGCTGCTTTCGGATCTTACGGCTGGAGTGGCGAAGGTGCACGGATAATTACGTCGGTCTTGCGAAATTTGAAGTTGCAGGTAATTGATGATGGCTTGATGGTTAAGTTTACTCCATATCGTGAAGATCTGGAACAGTGCGTAGTGTATGGTAAGACTTTTGGAATAAAACTTCTCGGAAAGGGAAAGTCAGAATAATAATCCCTTGTTTTTTTAGTTTATTTCTGATAGAGAATCGTTTAACTGATGCTTGGAAAGAACCTGAATTTACTCATAATTTGTATCCTCTTATCGTTTTTTCTCTCTTCATGTTTGCCTGAGAGAAAGATTGCAAATACACTTATTCAGAGTCCTCCGGAGATCAACCTGCTTGTTTTTGCACCCGATATTGTATATAAATACAATCATAAGGGCGAAGCGATCCGGGGATTCGATTCCCTCACCGATGCACAGCAGGATTCGGCATTATGGGTGGATAGCCGTTATATCCAATATCTGAACGATTCGGCGCTTCTGGAGGATTATATAAATAGTTTCATCTCGGAACTCAGGCAGCTCGGCTTCAATGTTTACCTCGACAACTCCATCGACTCGTTTCTGACAGGGAAGCCTCAATCGTATGTATGGAATATTGCACAGATCCAGTTGGATGAATACCTGTACCCAGTGGAAGATGAAACACCTTTTCAGGATACGACCTATTATAAACGATTCGATCTGAATGCGGTTGATTTCAGTTGTTGGTTTGAACTCAGCAAGGTCAATGCGGAAAAGGGTCGAAAGACCACCCTCTATTCTTCTTTTACAGCTTATGATAATTTTGATGGGGAGTTTTACCTTGATCCTTGGCAGATGGATATGAAATATAAGTACCATATCGACACTTTACAAACGAAAGACATTATAGATATGGCCACCTACCTTGGTAAAAGACACGCCAGTTATTTATACGATTATTTCCTGAATCAGTTCATCGCTGCACGCTTGCCAAAGGGTGAGTCGATGTACTATTATTACCATTATAACCGTTTCAGAAAGTCGGTCACCCCAACCGAGGAAGTAGGATTTGAGATTCAGGAACCAAAATAAATCGGCCTGTTCATAGGATGCTTCTGGCATACGGTGTCGCCGACTGATCGGAAAAATCCCCGTTTAGGTACTTGAAATACCCGGCAATCGCGATCATTGCGGCATTATCAGTCGTGTAATCAGGCGGCGGGATAAAAATATTCCATCCCCATTGTTCAGAAGCCTTTTCAATAGTTTTTCTGAAATATGAATTGGCAGAAACTCCTCCTGCAATGGCAATTTCACTGATCCGCGTAATATCGGATGCCATTTTTAATTTAGATATAAGAATATCGATGATAGTCGATTGGATAGATGCACAAAGATCATGTTTGTTTTTCTCTATGAATCCTGAATCCTCTTTTAGCCGGTCGCGGAGAAAATAGAGGAAGGAAGTTTTCAGACCGCTGAAACTAAAATTCAGTCCGGTAATGTTGGGTTTCGCGAATTTGAACCGGTTCGGGTCACCCTTTTCTGCCAATTGGTCGATAATGGGTCCTCCCGGATAGGTGATCCCCATTATCTTTGCTGCCTTATCGAATGTTTCGCCTGCAGCATCGTCGATAGTTTGCCCGATGATCTCCATGTTGAAATATTCCCGTACGATGACAATTTGTGTATGCCCACCCGACACCGTCAAACAAAGAAAAGGAAAATGTGGGACGGGATTGGTCCGATCGTAATTCCGAATGAAATGAGCCAGGATATGGGCTTGAAGGTGATCGACCTCTACCAGAGGAATTTGAAGACCCAGGGCAAATGCTTTTGCAAAGGAGGTACCTACAAGCAGTGATCCTAACAAGCCAGGCCCTTTGGTAAAGGCCACTGCAGAAAGTTGATTTTTACTTATATTTGCTTTTTTGATGGCTGTATCGATAACCGGGATAATGTTTTGCTGGTGAGCGCGTGAAGCTAATTCAGGAACCACTCCCCCGAAATTACGGTGGATCTCCTGCCCGGCTGTAATATTAGACAGAATAATGTCGTTTTCAATGATTGCCGCAGCCGTATCATCACACGAAGATTCAATACCTAAGATATAGATGCTCATTTGAAGACAAAATTATTATAAAAACATTCCTGAAAATATTATTTTATTTCCTGATCAGCCTTATATCCCTGGTGATCTCTCTTTATATGGTGTTCAGAAGCACACCCGTACAAACCACCATGGTGCGTCTTGCTGCTGATTATTTTTCGAAAAAGCTTAATACCAGTATCACGATCAAGGGTTTTGATATTTCCTTTATAAATGGACTCATCATTCAGGATATTGATATCCGGGACAATAAAAACACGGAGCTTTTTGTGGCTCATGAACTAAGTCTCATGCTCGGCCGGTTCAGTCTGAACAAACATATTTTACATTTAAAAAGAGTTTTTATTGATCAGGGAACAATCCAGTTGTTAACCCACCAGGGTGACAGTACGTTGAACCTGCAATATATTCTCAACCAGTTTGCCTCATCAGATACTTCGAAAAAAATCGATACAACACCTTCCACAATATGGGATCTTGCTCTTAAAGAAGTTTTCCTGCGGAACACTCGTTTTCATTTCCAGGATGAAAATGAACCGATGACCGAAGCTGGTATGGATTATTCCAATATTGATGTTTCGGGGATCAACCTTGATCTGACAGACGTGAGATTCAATGGAGATACCATCCTTGCCAACATACAAAAACTATCGGCAAAGGAAAGAAGCGGATTTGTTTTACATTCCCTCAAGGGTGAATTCCAGGTAAGTCCTGCCTTTTTAAAAGCGCATAATCTGAAAATTCTCACTGACCATTCTGACCTTGCGCTTACATTCGACTTTTTATATAAAAGCTGGTCAGGCTACAATGATTTTCTAAATTCGGTAACAATCCAGGCGAAAATAGAACCTTCATATCTTGATCTGCAGGATATAGGCTTCTTCGCCCCGGAGTTACTGGTAATGAAGGATCAACTTAGGATATCAGGCGAAATAAAAGGAACAGTCAGCAACTTTAAGGCTAAGAATTTCAGGATCGCATACGGGAATAATACATACTTTTATGGGAATGTCAGCGCGTTCGGACTTCCCAATGTTCAGGAGACCTTCATCGATCTAAATATCAAAGCGATGAACACCAATAGGGCAGATATCGAATCCTTCCTGATCCCTTCGGAATCCAGGACGATAACTTTACCCGGGATCCTCTCAAATATCGGGGTTGTTGGGCTCAAAGGAAATTTTACCGGTTTTTATAATGATTTTGTTGCAAATGCCAGGTTCAGAACGAATCTGGGAAATATCACTACCGATCTTACCCTGAAAAAAGAGAAAAACACTCCACTGATCGCCTACAAAGGCCAGTTGGATATGGTGTCATTTGATCTGGGACGTTTGATAGAGGACACAAGTAATTTTGGACGGATAACCGTTCGTGCAGATATAAACGGGAAAGGATTTTTCCTCGAGGATGCTTCAGTTAAGATGAATCTCAGAGTTGACTCAGCAAAGATATATCATTACAACTATACAAACCTGGATGTTGCGGGTTCATTAACAGAGAAGAAATTCAACGGTGCTTTAAAGGTAAGAGATCCGAACCTTGTACTGGACTTTAACGGATTGATCGACCTCGGGGATTCTATTCCTACATTCGATTATATTGCCGACATTAAATCGGCGAAGTTATTTAACCTTCACTTGCTTTCCAGGGATTCTGTAATGGATGTTTCTACCCGGATGAAAGCTGATTTCACCGGCAACAACCTCGATAATTTAGATGGGTCGATAAACTTAGAGAATACCGTTTACAAGGAAGGTACTAAGGAGATAACCATGGATCATTGTAGTCTTATTAACACCCGTGATGAACAAGGAGACAAAAATTATCGCTTGCAATCCGATTTTATTGATGCAAATGTCAAAGGAACTTTTTATTTCAGAGACCTTATTCCTTCCCTGGTTGTTTTTATTCAGAATTACCTGGCCTCCTTTAGCCTGGCAGATTCATTGGTCAAAGATCATTATTTTTCGAACCAGGAGATGAATTATTATGTGAAATTTAAGAATACGACGGAATTGACGAATATGTTTTTCCCTTTTTTACGCATTGCAAAGAATTCCTTATTAATCGGATACTATAATGAGGAGTATGGAACTCTTACTATGAAAGGGGAATCCGACTCATTAACGGTGTATGGGATCGAACTTAGCAACTTATTCATGGATGCAAAAACGGTACGTGATAACCTGACCATACAGATGGGATGTGGAGAGATTTTCTTTACAAAGGGTCAGAAAAATGACTCGTTGTCATTTAAAATATATGACTTTCTTTTATCCTCAGATATTTACCATGATACTATCAGTTATAATTTTTCCTGGAATGTACTCAAGAGCAGCAGTGAGTTTGCAGGATATGCCAGTTTCCGTAATAGTCCTGCTATCGAATTGAAATTCAAATATTTTAATGTTTTCCTCGACAACAAGGAATGGTTTATAAATCCCGATAATCATATTATCATCGATACCTCATCTATACAACTTAAGAATCTTGATTTTTTTGCACAGACCCAATTTTTAAAGGTGAATGGGAACATCTCTCGAAACAAACGGGATACCCTGGATTTGTCATTTAATAATGTGGATGTTTCAAATGTTGATAAACTATTCCGGTCAACTGCATTAAACCTTGATGGGATCATGAGCGGGATTGTTAAACTTACCGATATTTATGAAGACATTACCGTGTTGTCAGATCTTAAGATCGAACAATTAAAAGTTAACCAGGAATTGCTTGGGGATGCCAGGTTTGAAGTGAAATATGATGCTGCTGACTCCCGGTTTGATGTCCATTCCCAAATTCTATATACGGGTAATATCGGAACAAATATTCCTTTCTCGTTGGAAGGGAGCTATTTCCTTGATAAGTCGAATCCCCGTTTGGATTTTACCCTTGCGTTAAAGAATCTTAATTTACGCATGCTCAGGCCTTTTGTTTCGAGTTTCATGACGGGCTTGAACGGGTTGGTATCAGGAGAGGTAAGGATCAAAGGGAATCCTGAAAGACCTGTCATCAAAGGCCAGTTATCACTTATGCGTACGGAATTCAAGATAAATTACCTGAACGTACCCTATACTTTGGCAGATGTTGTAACTATTGACTCCAATGCCTTTAGTTTCGATAAAATAACGCTATATGATTCACTTGGCCATAAGGCAATATTGAATGGAAAAATAACGCACCATAATTTTGAGGATCTCAGGTTAGACCTGAATATTGATATGACGGATTTTTCCGCTTTCAACAATACGCGTTCCCAGAACAATATTTTTTATGGGCAGGCGCGGGGTTCAGGTACGGTGAGCATAACCGGTCCGGTCGACAACATTGCTATTAATGTGAAAGCCAGAACCGGTGGCAGGACACGGGTGGTTATTCCGATCTCTACGACAGAATCAATAGGACAGAATGATTATATTATTTTCATTACGAAAACTTCCGATTCCACATGGGTGAAAACCGGTAAACCGAAGAGCCAGTCGACGGGGATTTCTCTGGATATTGGCCTGGTTATTAATCCAGACGCTGAAGTGGAGGTCTCTTTGCCTGGGCAGATGGGAAATCTGAAAGCATCCGGCACCGGAAACCTCCAGATGGATATGAGCGCTTCAAGGCCATTTACCATGTCTGGCACATATTCCCTTACTAAAGGCTCTTTTCTTTTTCAAATAAAGAACCTTCTCCGTCTCCCAATGTCGATCAAGGAAGGAAGCCGGATTTCATGGACCGGTGACCCGGCCGATGCAAATATTTCTGTCAGTGCATCCTATAGAACAAAAGCACCTTTGAAAGGATTGACCACAAACCCGGAAGAAGAGGGGATAAGGATACCGGTTGAATGTATTATCCGCCTGGGAGGGAAATTGATGAACCCTGACATGTCGTTCGGGATTGCACTTCCTAATGTTGAGGAGTCCATCCGGAGTGCGGTTTTTTCGGCAATCGACACCAACAATGCCACTGAAATGGCGGAACAAACGATATACCTGATGGTCATGAATCAGTTTAAACCGGTGGTTGGTACAACCGGACCTTCTGTAGATGTGGGCACTACATCTGTCGCTCTCGTTACTAACCAGATAAACAGCTGGCTTTCAAAGGTCACTCAGGATGTAAATGTAGGAGTCAACTACCGGCCTCCATCATCCACCACACAGCAGGAGTTTGATGTCGCCGTTTCAACGCAGTTATTCAATGACCGGTTGCTGATCGATGGAACTTTTGGTATGAATTCATACAATAGCGCTTCATTTAAACAATCAAACACTATCGTGGGAGATATTAATATCGAATATATTATGACAAAAAATCGTCGTTGGAGAGTACATGCTTACAACCGTACGAATACACTCACGATCCTGAACAATAATGCCCCATATACTCAGGGAGTGGGTGTTACATATCAACGTGATTTTACCTCTTTTAAGGATCTGTTCGGGGTTAAAAAGAAAAAGATTACAAGTGAAAAGCTTTAAACAATGAAGTATGAAAAAATTTTTTTACATTAATCTGGTTTTCCTTATGGCTTCCTTATTCGGGTTTGCACAGATATCGATCGATGTTTCTGATATGCCCGTTGCCGGAGATACCCTGAGGGTTAGTATCGCTACCAATATCCCGGTTGGTTTTGAAAAGACCGGGATGGACACTACATGGGATTTTTCATTTTTATTACCATTGAATCAACGGCTGGACTCCTTTCTATCCGCTACCTCTACACCCCCTGAATTCTGGCTCTTCTTTATTCCAGGAATTGAGACTAATCTTGCCTCTCCGCGCTCGGGCGGTTTTTTCCCCGGAATCCCGATCAGCGACGCTTATACGTTCTACAACAAAACCCCGACAGCTTTCAATGATCTGGGATACGCAGTTAAAGTCCAAGGTATACCATTGCCATTAAAATACGACGAAGCGGATACCTACTATAAACTCCCATTCACTTTTCTCAGTACATGGTCATCTGAATCAGCCTATTCGATCAACATTCCCACCATCGGGTATTATGGCGTTCAACGCACCCGTACCAGTACAGTCGATGGTTGGGGGAACCTCAAAACGCCCTATGGCACATTTCAAACTCTACGGGTAAAATCACATATTTTACAGAATGACAGCATTTATATTGATTCACTTCAGCTTGGCCTTGTAATAAACAGGGACATTAACGAATATAAGTGGCTTGGAAAAGGGAAAGAAATTCCTTTATTGACCATAACACAAGAGGATCCGGTCGTTTCAGGTTCGTATCGTGATATCCCTCGGTTACCGATCACACCTTTTTCAATAAGTCTGGGACCGGACACTTCGGTCACAAAAGGAGCCACAACCGATCTAACAGCCACTATCAAAGGTGGAACACCTCCCTACTATATAATCTGGAACACGCTGGATACCGGTAAGGTTTTGACGGTTGTTATCGATTCAACCTCGACCTTCACAGCCGTGGGTATCGACGCCTCGTTTAATTTTGTTACCGACAGCAAAGTTGTTACAGCCATTAGTCCCGGGATGGAGGAAAAAGTGCCGAAGCGCCTCAAGGTTAGCCCAAATCCTGTGGATAAAGTCCTATCGGTTGAGCTCCCGGAACTTTACCCAATCGTTGACCTGATTATCTTAACTCCGCAAGGGAAGATATTGAAAACGTTTAACCTCAGTCAGGGAAATGATAAAGTCCGCACAATGGATGTTACTGGCCTATCATCGGGAATTTACCTTATACGAATCGTTTTGGGAAGTACCAGTTATATTGGGAAGTTTGTAAAGAGGTGAACAGGCGGGCGGGCGGAATTTTCCAGACTGCAGTCTGAAATCTGAAATACTGACCTATTGGCTTAATGACCTAATGACCTAATGACCAATAACCAATAACCACCATTGTCCTTCACTGTCTACCGATCTTCTGCCGGCTCCGGAAAAACTTTTATTCTCGTGAAAGAATACCTGAAGATTATCCTTCAGGAACCGGATGATTTCAGACATATCCTGGCGATTACTTTCACCAACAAGGCCGCTAATGAAATGAAAGGACGTGTCCTGGGAACATTGAAATTGCTTTCGGAATCAGCAAAAGGGAACATAAAACCATCCACTTCAGATCTGCTTCGTCAGTTGACCGAAGAGAGCCGACTGACTGAATCTGAGATCGCCACTCGTTCCGGGGAAGTCCTGAAGAAGATTTTGCATCATTACGCCGATTTTGCCATTTGCACGATCGACAGCTTTTCACACAGGATCATCCGGACTTTTGCCCATGATTTTGGATTACCGGTTAATTTCACGGTCGAACTCGACAGTGATGAGTTGCTGACAACCGCAGTGGACCTGCTTCTCGACCGTCTGGGCGATGATACCGGTCTCACTTCACTGCTGGAGAATTTCGTTGAAAGCCGTATGGATGATGACAAAGGATGGGATATCGACGAGATCCTTTCCTCTTTTGCAAAGAACCTGCTTGATGAAAAGGCACAAGCGCAGCTCCCTAAGCTTAAAAATATTACCCTTGAGGATTTTGACCGGATCGTACATTCCATTTATCAACGAACACAGAACTTTGAGAAAACGATCCGGGAACTCGCAGCTAAGGCCAACGACCTTATTCTTCAACAAAATATTCCGCTGACCTCTTTTTCTTATGGAAAAAATGGAATTGGTGTGTATTTTGAGAAACTTTCTAAGGGGGAGATGGAACGGATAAAACCAAATTTATACGTCCTAAAGACAATTGAAGAAAACAAATGGACAAGTAAAAAGGCTGGCGTAAATGAGAAGGAGCAGATCTCCGTGATAATACAACCCCTTACCGAAATCTTCAAGAAGATCAGGAAGGAGTGTGATATGGGTTATCCGGCTTATATGCTGCTGAAACTCATTGCCCGGTCGATCTATCAGCTTGCCGTCCTAAACGAGATTGAAAAAATACTTTCGGAATTTAAAAAACAGAATAACCTGATACATATTTCGGAGTTCAACGCCCGGATAGCCAGGCTGATTCTCGGTGAGCCTGTGCCTTTCATATATGAACGTCTTGGTGAAAAATATCATCACCTCCTGATTGATGAATTCCAGGATACCTCAGCCCTTCAATGGCAGAATCTTATGCCATTACTGGAAAATTCACTATCCCAGGGCTATTTTAACCTTGTAGTTGGCGACGGAAAGCAAGCTATTTACCGTTGGAGAAATGGTGATGTAGAACAATTCACACAACTGCCGCATCTTTCACAAAGTAACCGGAATCCGGTCGTCGGGGATCAGGAAAAGGCACTCGTTAACCATTTTGAAGAAAAGTATCTTACGCGGAATTATCGTTCCGGATATGAGATAGTACGGTTTAATAATGATTTATTTGCATTGCTTTCCAAGCTACTTGATCCGTTGGAACAACAGGTCTATCTGAATCTTTTGCAGGATGCAGATGAAAAAAAACCGGGTGGTTATGTCCGGATTGAGTTTCTTTCAAAGGATGATGAAAACGGATCATTACTGGAAATTAACCAACAGAGGATACTTGAGATTATAAATGAAAATCTTAAAGATGGTTATAGCCTGAGCGATATGGCAATCTTATGCCGTACAAACAAAGAAGCCAGCGAAATAGCCCGGTTCCTGGCCGAACAGCAGGTTGCGGTCATTTCTTCTGAGTCGTTACTCCTGGTGCATTCGTCAAAAGTCAGGTTCCTTGTGGCACTGATCCGTTTTATTGTCACTCCCGGGGATACTCTTTTACTTGCAGGGATATTAACCTTTTTATCTCAACAGGGAATGATTAAGGGGAAAGAGTATCACGACTTGATGGTTTCGGTAGGTTCTTCATCTGAACCGGATAAATTGTTTTATCGTATCTTATTGGAAAACGGGATCACTTTCCGTCAATTATTTCTGCAAACACTCCCTGTTTATGATTTATGCGAGGAATTGAACCGCATGTTTTCATTTGACCGTGATGCGGATCCATATATTCAGTTTTTCCTGGAAAACCTGTTGAAGTTTACTACAAAGCATTCGACCGGGTTGTCTGATTTTATTGACTGGTGGGATAAACATCAGGAAAAACTCTCGGTAATCGTTCCGGAAGGACTGGATGCCATACAGATCATGACCATTCACAAGGCAAAAGGACTTCAGTTCCCGGTGGTTATTTTCCCCTTTGCAAATGAGACGCTCAGGTTAACGCATAAGTACCTTTGGGCCGACCTGGTCAATGACGAAATCCCCGGGTTGCCTGCGGCCATCCTGCCTTCAGGGAAAGATATGGAAGAGACCATCTTTGCACCACTCCGGCGAGAGGAAGAACAGAAGTCGTTGCTCGACATGATAAATCTTTTATATGTGGTAATGACCCGTGCTGAAGACCGGTTATTTATCCTGACAAGCAAACCGTCAAAATCGGTAGAAAAAATACAATCACTTCCTTCGTTTTTCTACTGGTGTTTAAAAGATAAGGATCTCTGGAAGGAGGATCAGTCAGTCTATGTCATTGGTAAAAAAACTTTTCTATCCATACCCAAACAGACAAGTGATTCAGCGACAATGCGGATAGGAAGCCTGATCTTGGATGACTGGCGCAAAAAGATATTTATCCGTTCCAAAGCACCTGAAATATGGGATGTGGATGATCCTGACCGCAATAGGAGACATGGGAACCTGTTACATGCTATTTTAGCCGGTATTAAGACTACTGATGATCTGGATTTTGTATTAGAAAATATGAAATTCAGCGGACATGTTGGTAGTGAAGACTTTGACGGTTTAAAGGTAAGTATAACCAAGGTGTTGAATAATCCTGAGATCAAACCATTTTTTGAACCAGGGGTTAACGTTAAAGCCGAAACCGAAATACTTCTTCCGGATGGTAGTGTTTTACGTCCCGACCGTATCATTGTTGACGGCAACCGTGCCGTAGTGATAGATTACAAGAGCGGCAAACACAGTGAAAAATACAGGAATCAGCTTAACATATATGACAAATATCTTCGTGAACTTGGATTCACTGAGATCAGGAAATACCTGTTATACATGGAGCCGGAGGCGAGGTTGGAGGAATGTTAAATGGTGAAGTAATGAAATGCTTAACTTGCACCTAAAATCAAAAACGACAAAAGAATATACCGATGCATCTTGCAGGAAAGAAACTAACCAATCTATATAAATCCTGGTCAGGGAAAGAGCCTGCAAAACTGGAAAAGATACCGGATTCAGGTTCCAATCGCCAATATTTCAGGATCTCAGGGGGGAAAAGGACTGTGATCGGGGCATATAACCAGGATGAACGGGAAAATGAAGCATTTCTCTCTTTTTCGGAGCACTTTCATAAAGAAGGAATCAAGGTTCCGGTAATCCTGGCAGTAAACCGGAATGAACATTGTTATTTGCTCACCGACCTTGGCGATATAACTCTCTTCTCCAGGTTGACGAATCTACGGAAGGGGAAAGAGAATTTTCCTGATGAAATCGTTGATCTTTACAAAAAGGTTCTCGACCGGTTACCGATTTTCCAGGTAAAAGCCGGCAGGAATATCGATTTTGGAAAATGTTATCCCAGGCAGGCGTTCGACCGCCAGTCGATGCTCTGGGATTTGAACTATTTCAAATACTATTTTCTGAAACTGGTCAAGGTTCCTTTCGATGAACAAAAACTGGAAGACGATTTCGAGACCCTGACAACTTTTCTGCTTTCGGCTGATTCGGACTATTTTATGTACCGCGATTTTCAATCACGCAATGTGATGATCGTTGATGAACAGGCCTGGTTCATCGATTACCAGGGTGGCCGTAAAGGCGCTCTGCAGTACGACATAGCTTCGCTTCTCTATGACGCTAAAGCCGATATTCCTGAAACCATTCGTGAACAACTCCTCAGCTATTACCTGAAGATACTCGAGAACTATGAAAATATCAACGTTGAAAAGTTCATCAGATATTATTATGGCTTTGTACTGATTCGGATATTGCAGGCATTGGGAGCATACGGATTTCGTGGCTATTATGAAAACAAGCCTCATTTCCTTCAGAGTATTCCTTACGCGTTGAAGAATCTTCAATTTCTTATGGAATCCGGAAAAATCCCTGTAAGGTTACCGGTATTGGAAAAATCACTTGAAGAGATCATTGCTAAATTCAAATTAACGACCGGCAAACAGGTTACATCAAACCTGACAGTCGTTATCACCAGTTTTTCTTATAAAAATAAAATACCTGATGATGATAGTGGAAATGGAGGAGGGTTTGTGTTCGATTGCAGAGCATTACCGAATCCAGGCAGGTATAACGAATACCAAACGCTAACCGGAAGAGATCAACCTGTAATTGACTTTCTGAAAAAAGAGATTGAAATAGATGAATTCATGAACCATTCTTTTTCGTTAGTTGACCAAAGTGTGCGAACATATATCGATCGTGGATTTAGCCATTTACAGGTGAATTTCGGATGTACAGGCGGGCGACACCGGTCGGTATATTGTGCCGAAGCGCTGGCGAAATACCTGAAGGAACGGCATGCGGTAATTATAAACGTAAAACATACAGAACTAAGATAAAACCAAGTTAAATTCATAGCAAAATGAAAAGATATTTTAATCTATCGTGCCTTTTTGGAATGGCAATCCTGTTATTCATTGGATGCCAATCCAATCAGGAAAAAATTAAAATTTCGAAGCAAGAGATTTTAAATGCAGAAAAAGATTTTGCCGCGTTATGTGCGAAGGACGGTATTGAAAAAGCCTTTACA
>Ga0172368_10003975_pt1 | contig 17459 bp, 13 predicted proteins | sample Lak11m_FD_114540 | JGI IMG/M metagenome (GOLD analysis project Ga0172368, IMG submission 114540) | Freshwater microbial communities from Kabuno Bay, South-Kivu, Congo - kab_022012_11m | ecosystem: Environmental > Aquatic > Freshwater > Lake | place: Democratic Republic of the Congo: South-Kivu...
GGTTCAACTACCGGCGCGGGGGTTGGGGTTGCCGCGGGCGCGCAGGAAGCCAAAAGCAATACAAGCATGAGACTTAGAACCAGGATTTTACGCATTTGATATCTCCTTTCAAGGCAAGGTTGATTGTTCCGCAAAACACTCTTCTTCTTCTTCATGTTTCAAGTTGTATCAGCCGTAGTCTCTCCTTTCTCTTGCAATCATTGTGTTCATATCTCAAAGCCAGACTGGAGTTTTCATCCACCCTGCTTTTCAAACCAAATCGGGGAACTCCACGCCCATTGATCGTTCCGCTGACGAACGCGCACGTAATACCAGTCGCGTTGATGGGTTTCAGCGCGATGTAGAAATGCGAAGCGATGCGCATATTCGGATTGGGGGACAGCCTGATGGAAACATAAAGCGGGCGACACAAAACCGCCCAGATAAAATGTGCGAGTCCCGCTCATAAGTTCGGAGAGCGGCTGTTCATATTTCCGCCCGTTGATGGTTGCCAGCAAAGTAGTGTTGCCGTCGCCTTCGATTTCCAGGGACATGCCTTCCGTGTTCGAAGTATGCGACAGGGGATTCTGGCGCGTCAGCGTGTGGAAGCGAACATGGTCGGACTTAACCTGCCGCCAGTTGATGTAGGCAAAATCTGCGTCCCTGGGCGCAGTTGTCGGGCTGTGTCCGCGGAAGCGAGGCTCGACCTGCCGCAGGTTCCCGCCAACGACCTGCAAGTCAACGTCCCAGGCAGTGTCCTGGGCTTCCTCGCCCCAGCCCAATTCCAGATGGACCTTGAACAACCCGCGCTCTGCGCTGCGCGGGAAGATACTTTCACGATGAACGACCCGGTTGTTATGCAATATTTCGATATAGTCGATTGAACTTCCGCCGCGCACAGCCACCTCGATCCAGCGTTCCGTGTCGGGCGGACAAATATCACCCATCAAATGCCCGTTGGCTGAAAATTCCACTTCGATGCGGTCTCCGGTCAGGGCATAGGTGCGCCGCCTGGAAATTGCATCCCAAATCGAATCACGAGTCAAAGAGTCTGCCCACACACCCAAACGCCCCACGCCATAACTGCCTGGGAAAGCGTTGTGGTGGTCGGTGGAGCCAACAATGCCGAAGATGTTTCCCTGCTCCCAGCCGTATTGGGCGGTGCCGTGTTCGTGGCGGGGTCCCATCGAATGAAGGTAGGGATATGCTCCCTCGCTGCTTTCGGACAAGCCGTGAAAAGAGAAGATTTCCGCCACAGGCGACAACTGGTTGGAAAAAGCCTTCCAGTTGATTCCGCGTGAACCTTGTTTGTATCCGATGTGATGGGGGATGAGAAAAACGGGCGTGCTCAGTTGGGATGCATCCTCCCGCAATTTGGACAAATCGCGTGATGAAAGAATTGGCACGTCTCCCCCATTTTTGAAGTACATGCAGTAATCCCCATATTCGATGGAATGCCACTCGTAACTTGGGAAAGTCACAAAGCGCCCATCTTCATTGTATTCTTCGATTGCCTTGAGGTAGGAGGGCCAATTCTCGAATGCGCGGGCAAATCCCTTTTTGTGATAGTCAACCAAATAACCGAGTTTGGGGTCATCGAGCGGCATGTCGGGCCAGACAGCGTGCATGGTGACGCTGGCAAAATCAAGTTGCAGGCGCGCGTTCTGGATGGCATCCGCCAGCGAGCCCTGCCCGTAACTCATGTTACAGTGATTATGCAGATCACCCAGATACAAACCGAGATGCTGATACTCATTCAGAAGGGAGGATGTCATTTGGGTATGACCACCTTTATGTGAGGTTGGAGTTCCGATGAAGTCTTGAATAATCAGTGGTAAAGTATCTGATAAAATAAATCGAAATGAACAAACCTGCACGTTTTGTTGGCGTCCTGTTGAAACTTTTTCTCCAACAAGGAGGTACGCCTCTTAATTTGAAGTTCTTTAACACCCGCCTCTTTACACTTCCATACTTTTATTATAACATTAGTAAAAGTTTTGTCAATAGCATTGAATTCACGACTTTCACCTGGACTGCAAAATCTTCTGATTTTGTGAGTCAAAGGCCAAAATCCCAAAAAAAGATTCAGGCGGCTTGTTATGTCCCTCCATCATTCCATTATTAAACACTTAATCAACACCCCCACTTCACTCGCAGACTTGCAGCTCGAAACCCAGGTTAGCCTCCCAACCCTGCGCAGGGCCGTGCAGGAGTTGTCTGATTCACAATGGATTCGAATCGTTGGGCAGGCAGAGGCAAATGGCGGGCGCCCCGCCATGTTGTTCGGTTTGGACGACCGATTGTTTGTCATTGTCGGTTTGCATTTACAACTCCCCGGCATTCGCCTGATCATGTCCGACCTGTCCGGCAATATCCTCGATGAATTCGAGACCTTCAACGGGGTTGTGCCAATGCTGAACGAGGCAGTCGGCGCGGCGGCTGATTATATAGCCCGCATCCGCTCCACTTTTCCAGGGCGTCATATTCTTGGCATTGGCGTTGCCGCGCCGGGGTTTATTGACCAGAACACGGGCGACATCATCACAATTGTCCGCGTACCCAGTTGGAGAAATTTCCCCTTTTGCCGCCGCTTGCAGGCGGCCGTTGGATTACCAGTACACATTGCCAACGACGTGGACTGCATGGCGTTTGCCGAATTCCAGCACGCGCGCGAGCCCTTTGAAAAGAACCTGGCTTACGTAGGTTTTGATGAAGGCGTCAAGATCAGCCTGTTCCTGAAAGGCGGAATATACAAGGGGTCTTTGGGGAATGCGGGGCTGATTGCCAGTCAACTGCTGTGTGTGGGCGGCGAGGCAAACCAGGAGGAATTGCAAAGCCTGTCCACAATCATGGGCATCAGCCGCGTGTTCGAGCGCAGGCTGTCAAAACTGGGCGGCAAGGCACAAGTTCCATACGCGCAAATTGCAGCGGCGGCCAATCCGCGTGAACGTTTTCATCTCATCATCAGGTACGCGCACAGCGGAATGCCCCTTTGTCATGCCATCATGGAGGACATGATCCGGGTTCTTTCTGCGGCAATCGCCAATTTGATTTACATTGTCCAGCCCGACGTGATTGTGATCGGCGGCTTGCTCAGTTCCATGCCAAAGGATCTGTACACAGACCTTGAAGTTTCCATTCGCAAACATTTACCTGAACTGATCAGCAACAATTCCGTTATTCAGCAGGGGAAGTTGGCGTCCCGGAACAGCGCCGCGATAGGTGCAATCCACCATTTTCTGCAAGACTACGTGAGCGACACCGCCGTCGATCTAATATAAAACGCCCATTAAATATCCCCTTTCAATCCATCCGGATTGAAAACATGAACGGGCTTTTTGCCATCCAGCCATAAAAAGACATCATCCACGATCATCCTGGAATGCAACTCAGGTACTTCCATCGTGGCTCCCCCCAGATGCGGTGTCAGGGTGACATTTTCCGTTTTCAACAAAGGATGATTGGAAGGCAGGGGCTCATACCAGAAGACATCCAACGCCGCGCCGGCAATCCGGTGATTCCTTAATGCTTCAAGCAATGCCTCTTGTTCCACCACTACTGCACGGGCAGTATTAATAAGATAAGCGGCGGGCTTCATCAAGCCAAAGGCACGGCGGTCCAATAATCCCCGGGTCTCATCCGAGACCTTGCAATGTACCGATATAAAGTCGGATTGCTGAAGCAGGTCGTCCAGTTCCACCCTTTGAACATCCAATTGGGATGCAAGTTCAGCGTCAGATACGGGGGTAAAAACAAGCACCTTCATGCCAAAGGCTTGCGCCAGGCGCGCAACCCGTGTTGCAACGTTACCCAACCCAATCAATCCAAGAGTACGGCCGCGCAATTCAAATCCACGCAACTGTTTATACGGACTGTCGCCATCCAAATTCCAGGTTATGTCGCTGGCCGGGTCTGCCCCGGAAAAGCGACTGCTCGAATCGCCCAGATAGTAACCAGATCGCAGGGCCCGGTCGCCGCGGGCAATATTACGAGCCTCGGTCAGCATCAAGCCAATGGTAAACTCTGCGGCCGCGTTGGCATTTCTGCCAGGGGCATGAATGACGGGAATTCCGCGTAAAGCGGCGGCTTTCACATCCACATTGACCGGATTCGACCGGGAACACCCGATCAATTCCAATTTTTTTGCCTTTTCAATCACCTGTGCAGTGACTTTCTCATATCCCACCAAAAGGATATTCACATCACCCAGAATGGCAGCCAATTCCTCCTCGGATAAACGATGGCCGGTTTTCCCCCAACCAGTATGAATCACCTCACAGCGGCTTTGCAGCCTGTTCAACTGAACATCAGTAATCGACATTGTAATAACGGCTTTGGGTTTCGCCGACCGGTTGTTCATTGAGGAAATAACCTGCAAGGATTAAATACCTGCAATCCTGTGATATTGACATGACAGCCAGGGATCGCAAAACGGGACACCGTGAAAATATATGACCCGAAACATCCTGGAAATGATAACACAATCTGCCGCAAAGACAAAAAGCACGCCATTTATCTTCAGCGGGTTCGGGGAAATGCCATATTAAATTCTTTTTCAAGTTTGCAATTCGAGTAATTTCCGGGCGGTTGCCGGATCGGTAACGAGGGTGTTGATAAATCGCCCGCGAATGGCCCCAAGAATGGCATTAAACTTTTCAGGTCCGCCAGCAATTCCCACCACGCGGCTGAGCATGCGCATTTCCTCCAGGCTGATTCCAATGACACGCTCGTCCAGTTCAGTTTTCACAAGATTTCCCTGGATGTCATAGAAATGCAGGCCAATATCCCCCACAGCGCCAAAATCAATCAATTTCTCCATCTCCTGCCAGGAGATAATACTCTCATCCCGCATAAGCAGGGAACCGCGGGTGGGAGCGCCAATTCCCACAAATGCAATATTGGCTTTTTTTACCATTTCCAATGTCTGGGAGATGTGTCGATCTGAGCGGAGCAGGGCGGCAAACTCAGCCGAACCCACCACTCCCGGTGCAGGTAAAAGCCACAGCGAAGCGCCAATCGCGGTGGAAGTGCGGCTCACAAGCCCGGTGGCATGAGTTTCCGCCTGGGGTTCGCCCAACCCGCCGACCATCTGCACCACCATGGAATTGCGTTTTTTTTCAGGCTGCAGATTTTCCACCATTGAAGCCAATGTCACCCCCCAGGTGAGTCCAACAATGTCGCCGTCCTGGACCAGACGCCCAAACTGTCCCGCCGCAGCAATCCCCAGGTCCCTGGAAACAGTTTCGCTTTTCGACAAATCGGTTACATCCGCAATGATCGCCTCGAGCAAACCGAAGCGGGTTTCCACCTGTTGTTCCAATTCCGCATAACTGCCTGGTTCCTGCGGGATGCTTATCCTGACAATGCCTTGATCGAGAGCCTCCTGCATTAATCGTGAAACACGGGGACGGGATAGACGCAGCCGTTGTGAGATGGCATCCTGGGTAAGGCCGCTCTCATAATACAGCTTGGCAATCTTGATCATCAGTCTAAGTTTTTCTTTCATGCGATGAGATTACCTCTATTCCATCCGGACCGGGAAAGCACAGAAATGGGCGGTAGATCAAACTGGCCAGGATTGGATTTTTGACATATGACAAATTACGTATAAAGTGTACCAGAACTTTAACATATATCAACCGGGGGCTTTATTTTCTTGCTTCGGCTTTAATCGCCTTCAAACGCTTCATCACATCATTTGCGCCGCGCCCAAAGTAATCGTGCAAGGTCACATATTCCGCATAGATTTTTTCATATACCGCCCCGGCCTCAGGATTGGGCTTGAAAGTCTCATCCTTGAGTTTGCCCATCACCGGTGCAGCCTCGTAGATGCTGTCAAAGCCGCCTTTGGCCCTGCCCGCCGCCACCGCGCCAAACATGGCCGAGCCAAGCGCCGGGGTCTGCGTGGAACCGGAGATTTTGAATTCGCGCCCGGTCACATCGGCGTAGATTTGCATCATCAGTTTGTTCTTTTCGGGCAGGCCGCCTGTCGCCACCAATTCCCAGACCGGGACGCCATTATTTTCGAGCGCCTCAATAATGATGCGTGTGCCATAGGCCGTCGCTTCGATGAGAGCGCGGTAGATTTCCTCGGGTTTGGTCAACAACGTTGCGCCAATGAGCAGCCCCGTCAAATCGACATCCACCAGCACGGAGCGGTTGCCATTCCACCAATCCAGCGCCAGCAGGCCGCTTTCACCGGGTTTGAGTTTGGCGGCTTTTTCCTCCAGCAATTCATGGATACCGATCCCGCGTCCCTGCGCCTCCCGCTCGTACGAAGCCGGGACGCAGTTCTCCGTGAACCAGGCAAAATGGTCGCCCACGCAGGATTGGCCTGCCTCATAGCCAAACAGGCCGGGCAAAATGCCATCCTCCACGTATCCGCAAATGCCGGGGACAAGATGCTCTTCCCTGCCCAGCACCATGTGACAGGTGCTCGTTCCCATAATCATCACCATGCGTCCGGGTTCAGCGACAGTAGTGGCGGGAACGGCCACGTGCGCGTCCAGGTTGGCAATGGCAACTGCGGTGCCAGGCAGAAGGCCTGTCCATGCCGCAGCCTGCCCGGTCAATTCACCGGCCTTCGAACCGATTGGTTTTATGTCGCGGGTCATTTTGTCGTCGATAACGGTGGCAAGTTTCGGGTGGAGCGAAGCGAAGTATTCATTTGACGGGAATCCCTCCCGCTTTGACCACATCGCTTTATATCCGGCTGTGCAAGAGTTGCGCGTTTCCACACCTGTTAACTGCCAGACCACCCAATCGGCTGCCTCGAGCAGGCGGTCGGCGGCGTCGTAAATTTCAGGCGCTTCGTCAACGATTTGCAGGGTTTTCGAGAAGAACCACTCCGAAGAAATCCTGCCGCCATAACGCTCCAGCCACCCTTCGCCCATCCTGCGGGCCGTCTCGTTAATGCGGTCGGCTTCGGGCTGGGCGGCATGATGTTTCCAGAGTTTGACCCAGGCATGCGGGTGGCCGCGCCACTCGGGCAGGAAGCACAGCGGCGTGCCATCGGCCCTGGTGGGCATCATTGTGCAGGCGGTAAAATCCACACCGAGGCCAATCACATCCTGCGGGTTGATGCCGCTTTCCTTGAGTACCGCCGGGACGGCCTGCTTGAAAACTTCCAGGTAGTCGTTGGGGTCCTGCAATGCCCAATCCGGCTCAAGTCGCAGGCCGCTTTCAGGCAGTTTCTCGTCGATGACGTTGTTGGCATAGGGATGTACGCTTGCAGCCAGTTCACGGCCATTCGAAACGTCCACAAGCACCGCCCGCCCGCTCCCGGTGCCAAAATCAACGCCAATCGTGTACTTTGTCATAAGGCCTCCAAAAATTCCAAACGTTGACGAGGGCTTTCAAATCTTCGCGCCGTTCAGCAATCGCGAACAACCCGACAGGTTGCGCGAACAGGAAGCGGTTCAGTTGCGATGGATCCGGCTAACCCGACAATAGCGCTGGTAGCCGTCCTCCCAGCGGGCGGAGTGATGCGGCTCGAAAATATTCGGCTGGAAAGAGTTTCGAACCACACTGCGGATTTCGCCCACAGAAGAGAGGTATCCCAGCCCCAGGGCTTGCATCAACAGATTGCCAACAGCGGTGGCTTCCACGGGACCTGCAATCACAGGACGATTGACACAATTGGCAGTCATCTGGTTGAGCAGGCTGTTTTTGGATCCGCCGCCGATGATGTGAATCACCGAAAGGCGTTTTCCAAGCAAATATTCAAAATCCTCCAACAGGGAACGGTAATGATATGCCAGACTTTCCAGAATACAGCGTACCACTTCGCCATCGGTTTGCGGGATGGGTTGATTGGTTTTTCGGCAGAAATTTCTGATTCGCGTCGGCATGTCGCCGGGGTCAATGAACTCCGGCGCGGTGATGTCCACCACCGATCCACATTCGGGCGCGCCGTCAGCCAGGCAGGTTAATTCTTCATACGAATACTCCCTGCCGGCGCGAGACCATTCGTGTTTGCTTTGTTGCAGCAGCCACATGCCGGGGACAACCTTCAAAAAGCGGGTGCGCCCGCCCGGATTGCCTTCATTGGTCAGGTTGAACGCCAGACTCTCGGCAGTAATGATGGGCTGATCCAATTCCACGCCCACCAATGACCATGTGCCCGAACTGACGTACATGAAATCTGATTCATTCACCGGGACGGCTGTGACGGCGCTGCCGGTGTCGTGACTGGCTGGGACCACCACCGCCGCTTTGAGGCATCCCGCCGTCTCTGCGATCCACGGATGGAGTTTGCCCAACTTCTGCCCCGGCTGCACAACAGGCTGAAAGATGCCCGCAGGAATATCCAGCCGCGCAAGAAGTTCCCATGCCCAGTCCCGCTTCAGTTGGTTATAACATTGTGACGTGGTCGCCACAGAATACTCATTTGCCTTTTCTCCGCACAGCCAGAAATGGAACAAGTCCGGGAGCATCAGCAACGATTTGGCTGTTTGCAAAGTTTGGGGGTTGTGTTTTACCAGGGAGAACAACTGAAAGAGGGTATTGAACTGTATGAACTGGTTGCCGGTCTGCGCGTAAATCTCATCCTTTGGCACGCGCGAACACGCCAGTTCGATCATGCCGTCGGTTCGATGGTCGCGATAATGATGTGGATTCGCCAAAAGGTGACCCGGGACATCCAGGAGCGCAAAATCCACGCCCCAGGCATCCACCCCCACACTGGCTAATTGCGCCCCATACTGCGCCGCTGACTTTTGCAGTCCGACCTGAATTTGATCCCAAATGTAAAGCGCGTCGGTAAAAAGGCTGCCGCCAACCCGCACGGGGGCATTGGCAAAGCGATGCGTTTGTTCAACCTGAATATGCGACCCGTCAAAATGACCGATCATGGCACGCCCACTTTCCGCGCCCAGGTCGAAGGCTAGAAGTTTTACAGCAGTGGACATATAAAAAGTCGCCGGGCTTATTTATTCGGCGGCGTGTTTGTAAACAGGTTTCAAGGCGCGATAGAGTTCGAGAAAAATTGGATATTGCTTTTCGTAGACATCAGAGCCTTCGGGATGGGAGACAACTTGATCCACAGCCACCATCTTCCGCACGGTGTCTTCGTAGGATGCGTAAATGCCGAGGGCTTTTCCGCAGAGCAGGATATTTCCGAGGTTGGCGGTATCGCTAATGCTGACGGTGGCGACAGGCTTTCGCAGAATCTTTCCCAGCACATCCAGCCAGACCTTGCTCTTTAATCCGCCGCCGACGGCGCGTACTTCGTTGATCCGAATCCCCAACGACTCCACCGTCTCGATGTTGTTCCGCAGGGCAAACGACACGCCCTCCATGATGGCTTTGACAAAGTCCGGTTTTTGGGTTTTCAGGTTGACGCCGAAGAATACGCCCCGCGCATTGGAATCCCAATACGGGGTTCGCTCGCCGTTGAGATAGGGCAGAAAGATCAACCCGTTGCTGCCGTCGGGAACGTCCTTGATGGCTTCGTTGTAACGATTGAAGATGTCTCCCGATGAAGCCGATGGGTCATCCTGATGGTCAAAAGCGTTTTTGAACCATTCCAGCGATTCGCCGGCTGTCTGCATAATTCCGAGGGTTGCCCAGCGGTCACGCAGGCAGTAATGCCAGCAAAGGGTTCGATTTTGCGTATCCAGCAGAGGGTGGTCCGAGCAAACGGTAATGACGCCAGCGGTTCCAATGATGAGCGTCACCTGTCCCGGCAGAGCCATCCCCGCGCCAAGCGCAGACGCGGAGTTATCCGAACTGCCGTTCACCATCGGGGTTCCCGCCTTGATTCCAACGATTGCACTGGCTTCGGGCGTCACCTGTCCGATGATTTCGTCAGACGGCAACACCTCAGGGAACATCTTGCGGGGGATGTCGAAGAAGTCAAATGCCGCCTGCGACCAGGTCTCTTTTTGCACATCGAAAAGCAGGGTTCCGCTGGCATCAGCAAAATCGATCACCTTTCGACCCGTTAAACGATATTTCAGGTAATCTTTTGCAAGCAGGATGTGGTCAACCCTGGACCAGATTTCGGGCTGGTTCTCCTGAACCCATTTGACGTGCAAAGCGGTGTAGGTGGTGGAAACAGCGTTGGAGGTCGCCTGGAAAATCAGGTCACGCGCGGCAGGGTCATTCTTGATGCGCTCCACGATGGAGGCAGAACGCTGATCCATCCAGGTGATGGCAGGACGCAGGATGCGGTCGTCCTTATCGAGATAGACCTGGGTGTGCATTTGTCCGCAGATGCCGATACCCGCAATCCGATCGAACTCTTGTGGATGCGCCTGCTTCAAGGTTTGACTGGCGCTGACCAGGGCGTTCCACCAATCGAGCGGGTCCTGCTCGGCGAATCCCTGCTGTGGAATTTGGATTGGATATTCGCGCGATTGCGAAGCCAGCAAAACGCCGTCCTCTGAAAACAGGCTTACCTTGAGGCTGGTCGTACCCAGGTCGATTCCCAAGAGATGGTTCATGCGATCCGCCTTTTTTGTTGTTGGTTTTCGATGAAATAATTGATCACCATGACGACAATGAGAACAATGCCCCACAACGCCAGGGTCAGGAAATTGCTGATGCCCATCAGGTTCAGCCCGCTGGAAATCATTTGCAAAATTACCAGCGAAAGAAAAAGCCCGGATACCTTTCCAAACCCGCCCGCGGCGCTGACTCCGCCCAGCACAGCCGCCAGCACGGTGAGCAGTAAATATGATTCGCCATAATCCGCCTTTGCCGAATTAAAGCGGGAAATCATAATGACCGCAGCGACCCCGGAATAAATCCCGGAAATGATATATGTACGGAAGAGCACGGCACGGTTGTCAACCCCGGAATAGAAACAGGCAACGGGATTGGAGCCCAACAGATAAATGCGCGTGCCCAACGGCGTGTTATTCAAAATCACCGACATGACACCGGCGCAAGCCAAAAATACCAGAATGGGAACGGGGATTCCAAGCAGGTCGCCATTCCCAATTGCAAGCATGGCTGGGGGAAAGCCGGAAATCACATACCCCTCCGTGAGGACAATGGAGATGCCGCTGACCATAATCATGGTTCCCAAAGTCGCAAGGATTGGGGAGATGTCCAGCACGGCAATCAAAAATCCGTTTAGCGCCCCAACCAGCGCCGAAACAATCAGCCCGGCAAGAATGGCAAGCGCAACGACCCAGATGGTGCCTGCACTGCCATTATCCGCTGAAAGGGTGTTGGTCAGGATTAAGGCGATGACAATGCCAGAAAGGTTGGCGGTGGCGATAATGGACAGGTTGATGCCGGAGGTAAGCATGGCAATCATCATTGCCAGGGAGAGTACACCCAGTTCCGGCATTTGATATGCCATGGATTGAAAATTGCCCAGGTTCATGAAATCATTGCCGGTAAATCCCCACATCAACAGCATGATAAAAACCATCACAACCGATAAAACCAGGAAATGGGAAAACTTTCGCAACACGGAAACCTCCGGGGTTAATTAACTTCAGTGATGATGTGTTTTCGGGTCGATCGTTTGTTGCGATACGCGCTGACGCCCACACTGACCAGAATCACAAACCCGATGATGACCTTGTACCATAGCGACGAGACGTGCATCAGCGTCAGCCCATTGCCCATGATGGCAATCAGCGTCACCCCCAGGATTGTGCCGAGCATACTGCCTGTCCCACCCGTCAGGCTGGCGCCGCCCAGGACAACCGCCGCAATTACATCCATCTCCTTGCCCACCAGAGAATTGGGCGCAACGGTTTGCACCAGCAATGCCTGAATGACACTGCCGATCCCCGCCATCAACCCCATGAAGGAATAGACAAAAAGATTCAATCCCAACAGGTTGAACCCGGCACGCTGGGCGGAAGCAGGATTCCCGCCCATCGCATAAATGCTCCTGCCCAAAATGGTGTAGCGCAGGATAAACCAACCGATCAAGATCAACGCGAACCAAATCACGGTAATAATGGACAGCCCGTACGGAATGCCGTCGGGCGTGTACAACGTGAACACGCGGATGTTATTGAAGTCCCCAAACCAAGTTGGGAATCCGTACAGCCACTTTCCCTTTGAAACAACGGTCAATATCCCATAATAAATATTCAGGGTCGCGATGGTGGTGATAATGCTGGGGATCTTGAAAAAATAAATGATCGCGGCATTGAACAGGCCCAATAGAATACCGATGCCGCCCGCAATCAAAAAGACCGACACAATATTCAGGCTTTCGCCGTACTTCAACAATAAAACCGCAATCGTGTACCCAGTAATGGTTGCAATTGCGGTAAAGGAAATATCGATGCCGCCGGAAATCAGCACAAACAACATCCCAATGGCGAATGTTCCCATCAGCGAATAACTTTTCAGCAAATCAAACAGATTCTCCAGGGTAAAGAAGCTGGGATTGATTACAGTAATGACAATGGAAAATGCCACGATTGCCAAAAAAACATAGGTTTCATGCCGGGTTAAAAGTCTTTTCATTCCAGGGTTTCCTTAGAAGGCGCCATTGACGTGGTTTTGAATCTCTTCCTGGGCTGTTTCGCGGGTGTCGAACTCGCGCAGGATGCAGCCTTTGTGCATGACCAGCACCCGATTGCAGTTGTTGTAGACCTCGGGAATTTCCTCCGAAATCAGAATGATGGCAATGCCCCGCCCCGCAAGTTCACGGATAATTTCGTGGATATCGAATTTGGCGGCGACGTCAATTCCGATGGTGGGGCCGTCGAGAATCAAAACCCTGGGCTGGGTCGCAATCCATTTGGCGAGGACGACCCGCTGCTGATTTCCACCCGAAAGAGTTTGAACAGGGGACTCGACGCTTGGAATTCTGATGGCGAGGTCTTTCACCCAGCGTTGAATGCTGCTTATCACCTTGGTTCGATCCAGTAATTTGAAACGGTTGACCAGGTTGTCCAATGTGGTAACAATAATATTTTTGCCAACCGGCTGAACGTTGATCAACCCCTGCGCCAGACGGTCTTCCGGCACGTACGCAATCCCCAACCGCATCGCATCCTGAATGGATTGAATTTTAACTGGTTTGCCGTTGAAATAAATTTCGCCCGTGTCAGGCTGGCTGACGCCAAATAGCGAAAGCGCCAGTTCGGTTCGCCCGGACCCGAGCAAGCCCGTGATTCCTAAAATTTCCCCGGGGAACAGTTTGAAATCAATATCTTTATATTCACCCCGGCGCGAGAGCCGCCGGCATTCCAGAATGGGATCGTTTCCATTTTTAGCGGCGACAAAATGCTGATACTCGACCTTTTTACCAGTCATCAGAATCGTCAGTTTTTCATCATCCAATTCCGAGCTGGGATATGTTCCAACCATCCTGCCATCGCGGATGACGCTAACCCGGTCGGCAATTTGTAAAATTTCATTTAGTTTATGGCTGACGAACATGGTGGCGATCCCCTTGCTCTTCATATCCGTCACCACTGCCAGCAGGGAATCCACCTCCTTTTTGGTCAGGGAGGCGGTTGGCTCATCCATGATGAGCAGTTCCACGTCGCGGGTCAGCGCGCGGCAAATCGCAACCAATTGCTGGTCGGCAATGGATATTTCCCTGACGATTTCGTCCAGCGGCAGGTGAACATCGATGCGCGCCATTGCCTTTTCCGCCACCTGACGCAATTCCTTCCAGTTGATCAATTTTCTGTGGATTGCAACAAACCCGCCCAGGGCGATATTCTCCGCCACGGTCAGGTTTGGAAAAAGGGATGGATCCTGATAAATTACCTGAATCCCCCGGTTGATTGCATCAATGGCATTGCTGCCATGCACCGGATGCCCTTTAATTTCAATCACGGAACCCGGGTCGGCTTTGACTGTTTCGGAAATAATCTTGATAATGGTCGATTTGCCGGAGCCGTTTTCTCCGGCCAGACAATGGATTTCCCCTTTTTGGATATCGAAGTCCACTTTATCCAGGGCGGTTACCCCGGCATAATGCTTGCTGACTTTCCTTAACGATAAGAAAGGTTCCGCCATACGATTTCCTTTTTACAACGATGGGATACAAGCCTGATTATATTATAAGAATAAATCGGCAAAAATTGGAGCTTCCCTCTTGTTATCGAGGGAAGCTCCATATCCAGGAAGTTGTTTAGAAGCCCAAAGATTCGGCGTTCTCAGGGGTGATGTCCATCATTGCATCAGCCTTGATGATGGTTCCTTCAAGTGTCACCGTGCCGATGCCGGGAATCTCGGTGCCGGTCTCGACCTTGTTGCCGTCCAGCATGTATTTCGCAAGCCAGACCATGCCGTAACCAGCATCTCCGGGATTCCAGAGGATGCCTTCCTTCATGGAGCCTTCCTTGAGATACGGGGCAGCCTGCGAAGGAATAACCGTGCCGACAACTGCGACCTGATCCGTGAGTCCCTTTTCCTTGAGCGCTTGAGCCGCGCCGATGGGGCCAAGACTGCCAAAGCCAACGATGCCTTTCAGGTTCGGGTAGGCCTTGAGCAACTCGAGGGTCTTCTGGCGAGCCAGTTCCTGGTCTTCACCGCATGGAATGCGCTCGGTGACCAGCGTCAGGTTGGGATATTTTTCCTTGGCGTACTCGATGCCGGTGTCAGCCCAGAAGTTGTGCAGGGGAACGGTCAACCCACCGACGAAAACGGCGTATTCGCCAGAATCGCCCATGTGTTCAACCAGTTGATCCCATGCGTGTTCGGCGAACTTCACGTTGTCGATCAACTCGAAGTCGTAATCAATGCCGACCTGGTCGGGGGATTCATGTGTAATGACAATGATGCCCTTTTCCTTTGCCTTCTGGAAAACCGGCTCGAGCGCCTTGGCGTCATTGGGGACAACTGCAATCGCATCCACGCCCTTGGCAACCAGATCTTCAACGATCTTTACCTGTTGAGCAGGGTCTGCCTGGGCAGGGCCGGTCTGATAGGCATTTACGCCCAATTCAGCGGCGGCTTTATCGACGCCAGTTTCCATCACATTAAACCACGGGATGCCGGTAATCTTGACTACCACAGCGATCTCGTACGGTTCTTTTTCCTCAGCAGCAGGTGCAGCTTGAGGGGCGCAGGCGGCCAGCAGCAGGCTTAACGCGGCCATTAAGGACAAAAAACGAGCCCAAAACAGTTGTTTCTTCATCGAGTTCTCCTCTTTAGTTTGAGCGGGGTAAAACTTTGACAAGCTTACTCCGTGTGGAAAAGCCACCACAAAACGGTGGTTTGAGCGGACATAAATTACTGCGATTGAGGTTCGACACTTTTGAGTTAGTGTCTCCTGGAAAACATCTGGCAAGGGATTGGGAAGATGATGCAGATCGGAAAGGTTTCCGAATCATCCCCGACGTGCCCTGCTCCGCAAGCCTGCTCCAGGAAATTTCATTACTTACGTTGGCCGTATGTTTGGAACTTTTCTCCGATAGTTATCATCTCCTTGTCTGAGAGTATGACCGGTTCGCCAATACACTTTGTTTGATAATACAGGCGGGACACCAGTTCCAGTTCCTCTGCAACTGCAAAAGCGGACCCAATATCCTTCCCGACCGTGACAATCCCATGGTTTGCCATTAAACAGGCGTTGTAGCTGCCAATGGAGGCAAGGATATTGTCAGATAGCTCCTGCGAGCCAAACGTGGCATATTTTGCCAGGGGAACCTTATTTCCAGAAAAACCAACCAGATAATGAACAGCCGGCAATTCCCAATTCATGCAGGCAATGGTGGTCGCATAAACCTGATGAGTATGAACCACCGCATTGATATCCTCCCTGTAACCCAACAACGCCAGGTGAAACCTAATCTCGCTGGAGGGTTGTAAATCTCCATCTACAATCTGACCATTCGGCGCAACCACAACAACATCCTCCGGCCTCATTTTAAAATAATCGATTCCGCTCGGCTTTATTGCCACCAAACCTTCCGCCCGATTGTAAATACTCAGGTTTCCGCCTGAACCAGTGGTTAAATTGGAAGTAATCAACTTTCTGCCATATTCAACAATCGCTTCCCGTTCCTCAAATAGGCGCATGTAAGTCTCCTTAACTTTTCGTTTTTCGTGACCCTTTACACCATTATAAAGCAAATGTTACAAAATTTCAATAGTGAAATTTTGTAACATCAACATTACGTATCCATGTCTAGGTCAAGGATAGACACGGAGTGGCATTAAAAAAAACACCGCCTTCGGGTAAGGCGGTGCAAAACAACCTGTCGGGGTGCCGAGATTTGAACTCGGGACCTCACGGACCCGAACCGTGCGCTCTACCGGTCTGAGCCACACCCCGATGGCGTCCCCATAGGGGAAAGCGTGCGAATTATACCACCCCACTTAATTTTGACAAGCCGATTTACGGATTCAATTGAATTTCCTGGGTGAAGACATACACCGGTATGTTCAAAGTCGGATCATCCTGCCGAAATGTCAGGAGCGCCCCGGTTGGCCCGCCGATCTTGTACGGAATGGTTGTTTCGAACAATTGCGGCTCAAGGCCGTTGAAGGCCAGAACGCGGGCGCCGGCTGTTGTGCCATCTTCGAGAATGAGGGATGCGAAAACCGGCTGGTCATTGAAAGGCCACATCCTTCCCTTGACCGTGACAACGCCCCCCGACACGGTTTCATCCCGCTTCGGCATTTCAAGCATGCAGCGCTCGTAGATAATGTTGCCCGGAATATTGATCTCGTTGACCCCGGTGGACAACAACAACACCTGCAAAGTGTTCAGGATTTCCATGCGTCCCCTGGCGTCCTTGGAACTTACCTGAAGCCAGCCCAGTTCCGAGACCGCGCGGATTTCAAACGGGATTTTGTAATTGATGTATACATCACCCGTTTCATTGGAAATGCGCTCCAGTTTTGTATAAAGGACGCGTCCGTCCTCGCCGAGCAGGTCGAATTTTACAATACCGCTATCGCCCGATACGATCAACATCTGTAATTGCAGCGGGGAGATGATCCTGGACATTGGTCCAGGTGAAATAAAGTGGATGCGGGCAAATTCGGTGAATCCCGGTTCCGGTGTCGGCGTCAGGGTTGGAAGCGCCGTCGGCGGGATCGCCGTCTCAGTGGGAGGTAAGGATGCGGTGGGAGCAAGGGTGGGCGTCAGCGCCGAGGATGTGGCAAAGGCCGCCTGTCCGGTGAGCGCGACGACTGTCGGGAGGTAGTCGGGCGGAAAAGGCGTCGGGGCGGCCGCTGTACCGGGAGCGCAGCCAGACATAAGTCCAAGAATGAATGCGAGGAGGATGGTTTTTCTTTTCATGGAGGGTGGGAATCAATGTCCCGCAGGTCGATTTGATCCATGCTCAATTCAAACCTGCGGGACACATCAAATTAAAGCCCGTAAATATCGCTGTATTTTTTCGCCAGGTAACGGACATAGGGCACAGCGTCGATCCTGGAACCGGTGACCCGCTGCACCAATTCCTGTGGTCGGTATTTGCGTCCGTGTTTATGAACGTTCTCGCGCAGCCAGTGGAGCAAAGCCTCGAATTTGCCCTTGCGGAACTGGTCATCGAGGTCCTTGATCTCGCGAGTGATCTTTTCCCACAACTGCA
>Ga0172368_10003976_pt1 | contig 17454 bp, 26 predicted proteins | sample Lak11m_FD_114540 | JGI IMG/M metagenome (GOLD analysis project Ga0172368, IMG submission 114540) | Freshwater microbial communities from Kabuno Bay, South-Kivu, Congo - kab_022012_11m | ecosystem: Environmental > Aquatic > Freshwater > Lake | place: Democratic Republic of the Congo: South-Kivu...
ATTATTATTATTATTATTATTATTATTATTATTATTATTATTATATAACAAACATATAATATAGTTTCCATATAGAAACTAAATCAATTTTAAAATTCTTAAAATTAAAAAAATAAACAAAATAAAGATTAAATAAAATTATTGAGTCTTAATTATTTTATATATAATATATATAACATAAATAATAAAACATAATAAAAAATGACTCAAAATTAAGTTTTTGTATCTTTAAGAAATTTGATTGTAAATTAATTATTCAATAAAAATATCTAGAAAATTCTGAACGAATAATAAAAGATTTTTTAATAAACTTTTTTTAGATATTAATACAATAAGAGGTAGTACATCTCAAATTTATTTTTTATTTTTAGTTCTAGAGGAAATGCAGGGGTGAGGGTTAAAATTATAATTCTAAAACTTTTTCTTGAATTATTCTCGACAATTTATCAACATTTATTTCCAATATTGAAATAGGAAAATCTATTTCAAAGTAATTTAAAATATTTGGATGAATTTCTCCAACGTGTCCAAGCTCTGCTTTACCAACAAATATTTTAGCAGATCTACCATCAATATATATTTCATCCTTAAATCTAATTAAAGAATATTTAATATCAAAACTATTTAACAAGACGTCCAATTCTTGCTTAATTGTAGTAAAGGATACATTTTCTCCACACGCAGAAATACACAAAGAGTTTTGTTCTTCAACAAGCGTATCTTTATTTTCATTTTTTATAAATATTGTTCCTATTTCAAAAAAGAATTGTGGATACTCATAACGCTTATTACTTTTGTATGTTCTTAATACAGAAGGTATTAAGCTTTTTCTTAAAGAATCAAATTCAGATGATAGCGAGTTTTTTATTTTTATAATATTTTTTAAGTCTAATTGTTTTTGTTCTTCCGAATTTATTAAAGAAAAATTAAATATTTCTGTGTTTTGTGTTCCTATCAATATTTCTCTTATTTTTCTTTTTAATTTTTCTATAAATAGTTCTCCTCCTGTTGTAGAAGGTCTCTGAGAATCCTCCTTAATGTTTTCAAAACCATAAGCTATAGCTACGTCTTCAACTAAATCTATTGGGTGAAGAACATCAGTTCTATAAGAAGGAATGCTAACTTTTATTTTTGTACTGCCTTCTGCATCAAAACCCATTTTTTTGAGCAATTTAATTATTTCATTTGATTTAAGGTGTATTCCTATATATTTAGAAACATATTCAGGTTCTAGATATATTTGGTCCGGAGTAAGTACAGGAGTTATTTTGTTTTTAGAATCATATGTTAGGTTTACTTCAAATAAATCTCCACCCATATCTGCAAATGCTGTAGAAATCATATTAATTGCTTTAGAAACTACATTAAAATCAAAACCAGAACATTCAACAAATACATCTTTTGTAGTTGTATCTACTTTTCCTGTTTGATCAGAATTGATTATTGGAGGCATACTTAATATTTGATTTTTTGAATCAATAAATACAGGGAATTTTGGTTTATTTTCGAGCAAATATCCGTATTCTTTTCCTGTTTTGTGTTGTTTTAATATTTGATTTCCTGTAAAAGTTTTATTTTCTCCCAATGGTATGAATTTAATTTCTTCAGGCTTTAGTGCAGTATATGTGATAGGAAAATTTATTTTAGTTAAAGGATATACTCCTATTGCACATCTTTTTCTGTTTCTTCCATAAGTTACATGTAATTTTTCTTGAATTGCAATTATATTCAACAATTTTTCTTCGTCAAGCTTAAGATTTTTTACAACAACGCAAGCAGTATAAGGCCTTATTTCTTTAACATCTTTTTGTATAAAGACTTGGTATGTTGATTTTTGTACTGTGTATTTTTTCAAACCCAAATCGAAACCCAAGAATGTTTTTAATGCTCTCGCAAATCCTTCTTCTGAAAGGAGGTCGGGTCTATTAGGAAATATTTCAACTATGATATTTTCTTTATTAATTTCTTCTAAGTCTGTACCCAAATAGCTTATTCTTTCTTTTAAGACTTCATCAGGCACTTTTTTTCCTAACAAAGTTAGTATTCTTTTTTTGTTTAAAGTTATAGTTGGCATTTTATTTCTTTCTTTTCTTTGATTTTATTTTCGAATTTTTACTTTCTTCAGCATCTTGCAGATCATCGTCCAAAGGTGTGGTCATATTTTTATGTTTAGACGTTTTTTTAATTAATTTTAATATGAGTTCTACGGCTTCTTTTGCGGTATTTGTTCCATATATAAATTCAGTTTTTCTTACGTCAAAATATTTGTTTGTTAATTCTTTTGCTATTCCTCCACTTGGGGTTAACGCTACTAATGGTTTGTTCATCATGTATGCATATGTCGCTTCGTTTAAGGTTCCTGCACCACCTCCTACAATTATGGCGCCATCGCAGCTGTTCAAATTTATACTATTTCTTGACCAGCCGATTCCTGTTGCAACAACAACGTCAGCATAATCGTTGACTTTGTTTAGATTTTCCCAAGGAATTATTGCAAGAGTTTTTCCTTTGTGTTTCTTGGCTCCTTTTAATGCTGCTTCCATAACTCCTAGACCGCCGCCTGTTAGTGTCAGAGCGTTTCTTTTTGCTATTTCTTCTCCAACTTCAAATGCGAGATTATATGCATCTGGAGTTGTTATGGCTTTACTAGAACCAAGCACTGCTATCTGTATTTGTCTTTTCACTTTTGGAACTTTTACTTTTTGATATTTGTTTTTCATTTTATCCTCATTTAATGAAGGTCTTCATCGTCTTTAATTGTTCTAAATCGTTTTTGTATATTTCTCTTAAATCATTAATTTTGTAATATGTTGAGATTATTCGTTCCATTCCAAGACCCCAGGCCAGAACAGGACACTCAAATCCTAGCAGAGTTTTTGTTACTTCTGGTCGAAATATTCCACAACCGCCCATTTCTACCCACTGTTTTTTTATAGGATTGTATGCTTCTATTTCTGCACTAGGTTCAGTATAAGGAAAGTGAGCGGGTCGTATTCTGACATCTGTGAAACCCATTTTTGTAAAGAATTCTTTTAAGTATCCTTTTAATTTAACTAAGTTTACTTCTGGATCAATAACTATTCCCTCTACTTGATGAAATTCAAATAAATGTTTCCAATCTAGAACTTCATTTCTAAATACTTTACCTACTATAAAATATTTTTTTGGCAGGTCTTCTTTTTTTAGTTTAGTTAATGTGTGTGCACTTACAACTGTTGTGTGCGTTCTAAGTAATGTTTCTTGAGCTATTTTTTCTGAATAAGGTGCTTGCCATCCTTTTGAACCAGTATCTCCTCCAGTTTCATGTACTTTTTTTACTTTCTGCAACATTTTCGAGTCTAGTTTTGAATTATTTTCTAAATAAAATGTGTCTTGTAATTCTCTTGCGGGATGGTCTTGAGGAACGAATAAAGCATCCAAATCCCAGAATGCGCTTTGTACTTGATTTCCTTCAATTTCTTCGAAACCTAATTCTAACCAAATGTTTATTATGTATTCTATTGCTTCATTTACAAAATGTTTTTTACCTTTGTTTAATCTAGGTACTTTGCTGGTTATATCGAATGTTTTTAATTGGGTGTTTTTCCAAGAGCCGGTTCTAATCATTTCCGGAGTAAGTTTGTCTGATACTTTTGATTCTAATAGTTTTTTATCTTTAAGAAGTTCTTTTCCCAACTCGGTTATTTTTGCGTAAAATTCAGTCTTTTTATCTTTTAAAATGATGCTTTTTCTTTTCAAAAGCTCTTCTACTATTCTTTTATCTTCTGTTGTTAAGTTGTGATCTGCAAGAGGGAATCTTCTTAGAAAGTCTTCTTCAACAAAACCTTTTTTTAGTTTATCCTTTCCACCTTTCGTTATTGAAAAAGTAAGTTCTCGCTCTTTTTTTACATTAATATAATTATTTCTTTTAAGAAGACCAACGCAAACATTTATTTCATCTTCTGCTACTTGTTTAAATTCAGATATTTTTTTCTCTTTTGTTTCTAGTTCTTGTAAAAATCTTTTTTCTGGTAAGCCTCTATTTAAATAAAGTTTACCGTTCGAATCAATTTTGTAAATTTGTTCCTCTTTCTTTTCGAGAACAATTAATTCTTTGTTTGTTAACCATTGTAGTGCACGCAAAATCTCTATTTCTATTAAACCGGTTTCTTTTATTATTTCAGGAATAGAATTTGCTTTTAGAACTGCTGGAAGAACTTTTCTTTCCAAATTACTTAGCTCCAGGGCTATTTCTTCTTTTGTAGGCATTGTGCTTCTGAGGATATTCTATTATTTAAGGCTTTTGGAGAATAAAAATAAATAAAGAAAAATAAAAGGTTTATTTTGTTTTAACCTTTAATTCCTTCATGCTTTTCCATGCAATTTCGAACAAATTCTCTATTGCCGAAGAAAAGAAAGGAGTGTTTATCCAGACACCTATGTCATAGGTAGGATGAACTTCTTGATCATCCATTATCATAAAAACTATTTCTTTTCCATCAACAACTGTAAATCTTGCGTTTGCAGTGGTGTGCTTTACTTCTGCGATTCCTTGTAGTTGTTTTGCTGCGTTCTCCGTTTCTTTAGTCATTGGCGCGGCAATTCTTATTTTTACTCCTCTTTTCTTAAGTTGTTCAAAAACAGGTTTAAAACCTTCAACCTTTCTTAAGAATCCTTGAGATGTTGTCATTATCGTTATTGTTTTTTCTGCATTTCTTATAGTCATATCAAGATGATTGTACAAATTGTGTCTGCCCTTTAGAGATGCTGACAAATCTGCAGGTTCTACAAGTTCTACGCCCTGTGTGTGTAATGAATTCAATTCATCAATTATTTCAGTTTCTTTTAGATTTTCAAGGAGTTTTATGCTGTTGTCTGCTTCTTGTTTAACATTTTTTTTGACTCTTTCTACGACTTCTTTTGGTGGTACTGCTATGTATTTGATTGGTTTGCCTATTTTCATTATTACGAATCCTTTTTTTTCTAGTGATTCTAGGACGTCGTATGATCTGCTTCTTGGTACGTTGGCTATGTCGCTTAGTTCTCCTGCGGTGCTAACACCCCTAGACAACAAAGCAGTCCAAATCTTAGCTTCATAACTATTAATTCCGAAATCTTTGAGTTTTCCTAAAAAATCTTTTTGTATGATCATTTATATTATCACCTTGAACTTGATCGTATTAAGGAATGAAACATTATTTATAAACTTTACTATATGTTGTCATTATAAAGTAAGAAAAAGAGTAAAAAAGAAAATATTATTGCGTTTGCTCATCTGCAGATTTCTTCTTAGAGACTGTAGCTTTAACTGGTTTCGGAGCAGTTTTTGCCACTTTTTCCTTAGAAACCTTAGCTTTTTTAGGTCTTTCAGAAGGTTTTTTTGATTTTTTATCCGCGACCTCTATATTTAGTGTTTTCAAAGCTTTCTTAACTTCTTCGTGTGAAGCGCCTTTAGCTAGGTTCACAACTTTAGTTGTAGGCTCTAAATGTTTTACGTTGCAATTCTTTCTTCTTGTTTGACCATCTATTAATACTGTTGAATCATCAATGTTGTCAACTACAACACACATGTTGTTTGCATCTCTTCCTGCTATTTTTAGACATATTCTTCCTATTTCATACATTTTTGTTTCCTCCTAAATACCAATCCTGTTAGAATCCTATAAACGTCACCGTGTATAGTAGGATTATAATTTGGTTGTTCTTACTCTTTTCTTAAGCTCCTCTCGGGAAGCTTTTGAAGATAATACGCCACCAAAAGGTCTTTGTGGTCTTTTGGATGTTTTTGGCATATTTTGCATCTTAACTGGTAATTCTCTTGGAACTCCTTTCAAAGTTTGGCCTGTAACTGAGCATACACCTAATTTTGGTTTTCTTCTTAAGTAAACTTTTTTTGTTCCGTTTACAGTCTTAACTTGCTTTTCTCTGAAAGTGTTTGACTTTATTTTGTGATTAACCATAATTCCTGAGGAAAGAAGTTTCATTTATAAATCTTATTCTTTGGTTTTCTAATAATATTAATAAACAACCCTTCTTGATAAATAGCTGTGAAAAGAAATATATCTTTAATTTACATAATTTCAGGATTAATGTGGGGAAGATTCTTCATCCCAGTACTGGCATTATTCTACATAGCTTCTCATGTATCTTTGAAAGAATTTGGAATAATTATGGGGGTGTTTTCCGCCACAATTTTCATCATAGAAATACCCTCAGGAATTTTAGCGGACAAAATTGGTAAAAAGAATGTTCTACTAATTTCGAGGTTCATGTATTTAGTTGAAGTTGCATTATTAGCCTTTACTAACGGGTTTTGGTTTTTTCTTATTGCAAAGTTTGCCAGCGGAATAGGCGTTAGTTTAAGTAGTGGAACAAGTCAGGCACTATTTTATGATTCAGTTAAACGACTCGGAAAAGAAGAAGACTTTAAAAAATATTTTGGAACACAAAAAGTAATTTCTTATGCATCTATGGGTGTGGTTTTCATTATTGGAGCATATTTATTCACATTATTACCTAAACTTTCTGCATTTGTTTCTTTGCCTTTTCTTTTCACAGGATTTTTGTTAACTTTTTTTCTTAAAGAACCGTATCCTATTTCAAAATTCTCAAAGAAAGAGCACGCAAGCGTTTACTTTAAACAAGGACTTCTCGTTTTTAAAAAATATCCTGCACTTCTAAGCATTGTTCTTTTTTGTTTGCCTATTTTTATAATAAATGATGTTGTTTTAGCAAACTCCTCAGCATATCTTCCAACAATTTTAGTTCCGATCGTATTAATCGGTCTCATAAATTTTTTAATAAATGCATTCTCTTCTGCGTTATTGTCAAAGTATGCAGATAAAATAATTAATAAAATTAAAAAAGAGTTACCATTTATTCTTGTAGGCGCATCTATTATTTCTTGTTTGCTATTAGGATTCAGCATTCCGTATTTTGGAATAATATTATTATTCATAATCTCTGGAAGTTTGGCAATATTTGATGTTTTTCTAGAGGATTACTCTAATAAAAGAATTTCCTCCACCTACAGAGCAACAAGCTTAAGTATTAGAAACATGATTGTAAACATAGGATTATTCACAGGATATGTTTTGTTTGGAATGTTTTCCGAAGCGTCTCTTAGCGGAGCATTTTTCGGGTTAGCCATCCTTCTTTCATTATTCGTTTTAGTTATTTATTTTACAAATGTGAGCAAGTTTGAAAACATATTTGAAGATTCTTTTTGATAATCTATTTCTTGTTTATTTCTGTTTGAATCTTTTCAAGTAACAAATTCAAATCGCGAGAGAGTGGTTGTTTTTGTAATCCTGAAATAGAAAAGAATTTTGATTTTTTCTCATCGAAAATATCTTCATTTGGAGAAAGAGTTCCTTTAACGCAAACTGTGAATTTGTGTGCTATTGCTTCTCCTTTATCAGGAATCTGAAAGTTTACAGAACCAAAATACTTTACTTCAGTAATGCTGGTTATTCCTTTTACTTCTTCGTTCAATTCTCGTATTGCTGCACGTTGTAATTCGGAAATAGTCGGATTCTTAAGATCAAAGCATTCATCTCGATCTATTTTTCCTCCAGGTGTTTCGTACCACGAGTGTTTATTTCTCCAAAGCAAGAATATTTCTTTTTTGTCGTTAAGAACTATGCATCCAGAAAGAATTTTTAATTTCATCATGCAATCTTTAGAAGTTTTCTTATTAATAAACTTGAAATAAGGCTTAAAATTATGTACATGCCTAGCCAACCCGGTTTCCAGCCCAGTATGCTTGTGTCGCCAAGAGGATGTACTGGTTTATTTCCCACAGTTACACTCAATAATTGACTATCTTTATACAAGGTCAATGGATTCAAATATTTCTTTTCTGTTGTGACCAATATTTCTTTTGTTTGTTTGAATGTCGCTCCTTCTATCAATATTGTGTAAGTTCCGTTTTGAGGAGCATTCAGAATCCATTGTATTTCTGTACCTTTGGAAGATGAGACATTATGATTCTCATTTTTTTGTCCTGCTATTGCAGGTATGCTTGCTAATTTAATTTCACTCACGTTACCAGGGTAATTTTCTGTCACTAATGCAGTTACCGTAAAGTTTTCTCCAGGCATTATTGGTTGAAAAGCCATTGTTGCGGACATCCAAGAAAACAACAATATTAATGGAAGAAATGTATATAACATAGATTTGAATGATTGTTTCATCATCTCTGCGTTTTTTCCAAACATTTCTTTTGTTATTTCATTAACCTTTTTTGGATCATCTCTGTATTTCTTCTGTTTGTCCTGAAGAATTTTCATTTCTTTTTTTATTTCTTTTAGTCTCTTTTGATCCGTTGTATATTTGTAAATTATTGTTGTAAGTAAAGTTATTACTATTGATATTATTAATATTACCCAGAAATATCCTAAATTGAGGAAAGAATCATACATTGAAATAAATATGTTTACCATTTTTGTTTTTTAATTTACATAGATATAAACTTTCTCATCATCGGGTTCATATCGTACATGTGTTGCTTTGCTATGTCTTCGTATAGTTTGTAAATAATCATTACTGTTAATAATAGTCCTGTTCCTGTTCCTATTGCTCCTGTTAAACTAGCCGCACTTGCAAGTAATCCTATTGCAATTCCACCCATTACGGTTAATGGCCAAATGTATCTCTTGAGTAATTTTTCTAGAACTCTTTGGTCTCTTCTAAATCCTGGAATTTGTAATCCTGAGGAAATCATTTGTTTTGCTTGACTTGATGCATCTAATCCTGACGTTTGAACCCAAAATATGCTAAATATTGTTGCGCCAATTACATATACTACTGTGTATGTTAGTGCTTGTCCTATCATTGCCCAAGTTATTGATCCTACTATTGCTGCTTGCAATATGTTTGGATGATTTAGCCAGTAAACGAATCCTGATATTGGTGCATTTCCCGCAAATGTTCCTAGGAGTGGCGCACCCATGTTTTGTAACAGTCTTGCTAGCAGTTGTATGTTTGCTACTAATGCAGAAACTAAAATAATTGGAAGTACGTTTGCATACATAAATTGTAGTGGCCATCTTATTCCTTGTCCCGCGATTCTTCCGAAGCTCAATGGAATTTCTACTTTCATTGCTTGAACATATACAACAAATAAGAATACTGCGATTGTTGCTAAAACTTGTGCTATTTTTAATCCCGCTTGTAATGTGTCTCCTTGTCCTAAACTTTGTATTATTACAGGTATTGCTCCTGACGCAATCTCTGGGTTAAATGGGCTTGGAAGTGGACTAAATAATTGTATGAATATTTGCTGGCTTACTCCTGCTGCAATGAATAAACTTATTCCTGAGCCAAAACCATATTTGCTTACTATTTCATCCATCATTAGGATGAATACTCCACCTATACATAGTTGCAATATTAAAATTAGTGGACTAATTCCTGTGGCAGGACTTAGTCCTCCCATCATTACGAATATGAATGCTTCTATTATTATGAATGCTATTGAGAATAATTTTTGTAATCCTTGGAATCTTCTTTTTCCAACGTCCGAGGTTAAATCAAAGTGTATTATTCCTGATCCTTGCAATAGTTGTAAAACAATAGATCCCGTTACTATTGGTCCAATTCCTAAACTTATTATGCTTCCAAAGCTTGCTCCAAGTATTGTTCCTAAGAATGCGAATTGTTCTAATGCGTTTTGTCCTAAACCGTATAATGGAATTAATCCAAGTAAAAAATAAAGTGCAAGTATTATTCCAGTCCATTTAAGTTTTGATGTAAAAGAAAGTTTCTTCTGTGTCGAAGGTTTTATTTCTGGTATGTTCTCTATGAGTGTGTCTAAGAAACTCATTTTTTAGCTCATGCCTCATTCGAAGCTTTTTCTTTTTCTTTTTTTGGAAGTACTGTAACTTTTCCACCTGCTTGAGCTACTTTGTTTATTGCAGATTCTGATGCAGAATCAACAGTCAGCTCAAACTTGGAATTTACTTTTCCTGCTCCCAATAACTTGTTGTATTTTAAATCTGATAAGTTTATTTTTATCATATCTTTTTGTTTTGTTGCCTTTCCTTGTGCAACTAAAGAATCCAACATTGCTTCTAAGTGTGCCAGATTTATTGCCTTTATCTTTATATTCTTTTGATTTTGTGATGTAAATCCTCTCTTTCCGAAGTAGTTTACATTTTCCCAGAATTTAGTTTTCTTTGCATCTCCTTTCTTTCCGGATCCTGCATTTCCTCTTCCTCCTCTGTGACCTGCGCCTCTATGTTTTTTCTTTGCGCCCCAGCCGTGAGTCCAAGAGCCTCTCTGTCTACTATTTTTTTTTCTTTTATTTTCAACCATTAATCATCACTTAAAGCATTTTTTTTACTAATTCATTTATTTTTTCGCCACGGTATCCTAATGACCCTTTTTCAATGAAGGATTTTTTTGTTCCATTTTTTTCAAATCCTCCTCTTGGCGGATGTAATGAATAAAATTTCTTAGTTGTTGGTCTTTTTTCATTTAATTCTTTTTCAGTTTCTGCAGATATTTCTCCATAGGTTATGTAATCTTTACATTTGTGTAACATTCCTTTTGTTACTAGAGTATCTTCAACTATTGATGCTGAAAATTTCTTTTGTAAATTTAACATTCTTAATGTGTCTTTTATATCTGTATTTACTCCTATAAGACCTCTTAGTAGGATTGCTATAACTTTTTTATTTTGATTGTTTTCAGCCATTTTATGCTACCTTTATTCTTCCTTCTTGTATTGATAAGGATTCTACGTCTTTTGCCCTTGTTTTTGTAGTTGATAATTTTCTTAGTGCTTGTTCACATGCTTTAACTAAGTTTATTTTGTTTTTAGTTTGTCCTTGAGTTTTTGACCAAACATCTTTTATTCCTGCTAGTGCTAAGATCTTTGCACATTCTTTTTCAACACATAAGCCTTTTCCTTTTGGTGCAGGCATTAATTTTATTTGTACTGACCCACATTTTCCTTCTACCGCGAAAGGTATTGAGCTAGGTTCTTTTGAGTTTGATTCCCAACTTCCATTTCCTCTAGATATTTTGAATAAATTTAATTTTGCAGTTTTTAGAGCCTTTTCTCTTGCAGGAACTGTTTCTTTGCTTTTTCCTAGACCTATTCCTACATATCCATCTTTATTTCCTATTACTGCTAAAGTTGTGAATTTTGGTTTGTTTCCTTCCCTGGTTTTCTTTTGTGTTTGTCTGAAGACTCTTCTTTGTCCTCCTCCAAACTTACCTTTTGCTTGTCCTATTAGTAATAATTCTGATTGCATTTCAGGCAATAGCGAATCTACAATTTCTGGTTCTAAAATTGATAGACCGTTGTCAAGTATTAAATCTAAGTCCTTTATTTCTCCTGAGTGAACTTTTCTTCCAAGATCAGTTTTAGGAGTCCATGCTGATGGAATCTTTATTTCTATTTTTGTTGATTCTTCATCAATCGGTTCTAGTACAACAACCTCTTCTTCAGGCTGTATTTGTTTTTTTGATACTTTTTTTGTTACTTTTGGCATGATTATCCCTTAATTTCTTTTTTTATTTTTTCAAAGTCTTGCGTGATTGTTTTGTGTTTGTCTAGGAAACTGGAAATGTGTTCTCCTTTTAATCTTTCCTCTGTTGGGAAAATTGAATCGGATACAGGCACTTGTAATCCTGCGTCAACTGCGCCTCTTAATGCTGCAAATATTTTTGTTCCTTTCAAAGGCGTTGTTAATCCCATATCGAGTATTGCGCCCTCTATTTTGTGGGCTTTTGCTTTTTTAGCTATTAGCATTCCTGCCAAGTATGCTGCAGGCAAATTTTTGAATGAATGTTTCCATCCGTTTTTTGCTAATTCTTTTGATTGTACTGTGGCAATTATTCTATCACCATCTGGCTGATACTGTGCGATTTGTAAAATCATTTGAGTGTTTGTTTTTCTTATAACCAGTCTTGGTTTTCTGCTTTTTAGCAAAGCCAATCTCTTTTTATAATTGGTTCTTCCTTCTCTTTTTCTTCTGAATCTAACTGTAAATCTTGTTGTTGTCATTATTTATCACTTTTTGATTTTGATGCTTTTTTTGTTGTTTTCTTTACAGGTTTAACTTTTTCTGCGGCAACAGTTGCTTCTTTTTGTACAAATAATTTGTTGTCCTCTAAATAGAGTTTTATGTGTCTTGTACTTCTAAAGAAACCTCCTTTTGCTCTCATGTAAATTTTTCTGTAAGTTTCATTTGAAATCAATTTTTTCTCTTTGAATTCTGCGATTAGTTTTCTTTGGCTTCTGATTTTGTTCATCCATGCGTCTTTTCTTGGAAGTCTTGCTGTGCTCTTTCCTTGTCTTGAACCCTTTCCTTTTCTTTGTCCTTTAGATTTTTGAGTTTTGAGTTTTCTAGCTCTTCCTCTTGATACTCCTTTTTCTTTGATGCTGTTTATTGCTTTTTCTTCAACTAGTTGTCTTATGTCTGATTTTGTTATTGCTGATTTTATATCTGCAAGTCTTTGATTATCAAACTTTATTCTCTTTGGAGAAATGTTCAACACTTGAGCTGCTAGTCTTTTTTGGATTTTCATTTTATTTACCTGCTTTTAGTTAGGACTTTGTCTCTCTCAACTTTCTCAGCTTTTTTCTTTTCTTCCTCTGATAATTCTTGGACAGGCGCAGTTTCTTGTTTTTTCTCATCAGCTTTTTTCTGTTCTTCTTTTTGAGATTCCTTCTGCACTTTATCTTGTCTCTTGTTCTTTGTCTTTTGCTGTCTTTCTTCTAGGAATTTCTTAACTCTTTCTTCATATTTGGTTGTGTTAAGATTTACTATTTTGATTTTTAGTGTTTGAGCTTCCTTAATCAATTCCATTTTTTTCTTTTTACCTGCTCTTGCAAGTATTGCGCATTGTGTTTTAGGATTTAATTGCTTTAACTCAGCTAAATTGTGAACTAAAGTTATTTGAAATCCTTGTATTTTGTTTCTGTCTGAATCTTTTGAACCATATCCTGTTCTAACATTTATTGTGTGACCTTTTCTATTTAGTCTTTTTTTGTTTGTTATTCCTTTAGGCTTTCTCCAAGTAACTGGAAGTCTAGCCTTTTTGTTAACGTCTTTTCTTATGAATGTTTTAGCCATAATTAATCACACTTACATTTTTTTCCCGTTTTTGTCGGTTATGTATATTCCATCCTGGAATATTCTCTTATCAAATCCTGGTCTTCTTGTCAGTTTTTCTATTGTTGCGGCTGTTTGCCCCGCAATTTCTTTATCATGTGAATAAACTGTGATAATATCTCCTGCTAGTTTGACCTCTGCTCCTTTTTTGATTTTGAATGCTCTTGGAACTTTCTCTCCTAGGAAGTTTTTTATTTCAAATGCGTCATTTTTTATTGATACAGTCATTGGAAAATGACCTGAACATACTTTTAGAGTGTATGTAAATCCTTCTGTTACTCCTTGTAGCATATTTTTTATGTGCGCTTTTGTTGTGAATAGTTTGTTTTTTTCTCTTCTAGTTGATTTTTCATACTCTAAAGTTAGTTCTTCAGCACCAACTTTTATTTTCAAATCTAAATCAGGTAATTTTCTGGTTATCTCCCCTTTAGGACCCTTTACATTTATCTGGGTTTTATCTTGTTTGAACTCGCAACCCTTAGGCAAGGTTATTGTTTCTGATAATTTGTTTTGTGTCATTTTAGTTCCCTTAGTAAACGTAACTGATTAGTGTTCCACCCAATTGTTTTTCTTTTGCCTCTTTGTTAGTCATCAGACCTTTGTTTGTGGATACGATTAAAACTCCAAAGTCCATTGCCGGTAAGAATCTTTTTTCGTATTTTTCATAATCTTTAACTTGAATTCTGAATCTTGGTTTTATTACACCACATTTATTTAGCGATCCTATTAAATTTATTTTTAGTATGTTCCCTTTTCCATCTTCGATTTGTTCATGTCCGCCGATGAATCCTTCTTCCTGCATAATTTTTAGGACTTCTCTTATTATTTTTGAATTATTTTTTGTTTCTACTTCTTTCTTTCCTAACTTTTCATAATTATTCATGAAAGATAATACATTTGCCAATGGATCGTTTAGTGTCATTTTTTTCTCCTTTGTGTCTTTATATTTTTATGAATATTTTTTGAATCCCAAATCTAAAGCGTTGTCTCTAAAGCAGTGTCTGCAGATATTGATTCCGTATTTTGATATGTGGGATCCTGTTCTTCCGCAGGTTCTACATTTCTTTGTTGATTCTCCGTGTTTTCTGTTTTTTGGAACGTTATGTTTGTTAAACTTAGCAACCTTTGCTGGTTTGTTACTTATTTGAGTTAGAGTTTTTTTGTAGTCTGATGTGGTCATTCTTCTTCACCTATTCTTACTGAATATTTTTGTTTCATGAATTCCATTGCTTCTTCTTTGGATATCTTGTGTTTTAATGGCACTTTTGCAGGCCTAATTTTTCTGTTTTTTATTCTAAACCCTGGTCTTGTTAAAGTGATTGATGTTTGCAAACCAGCCATGCCTATTTCTGTATCATATTTTGCATCTTTTATATCGACGTATTCGGGTATTCCGAAACTTATGTTTCCATTATCATCAAAGTATTCTTCTTGTAAAACGTTGTCTTTGGCGAAAACCAATCTTGTTATAATTTTTTCCGCCTCTTTTTTTCTTAGTGTAATTTTACAACCAATAGGTAATCCTGGTCTTAAGCCCCAACCCTGAATTCTTTTATTAGTTATTGTTTTTACAGGCTCTATTCCAGTAAGATTTTTTAGTAGTTTGATTCCTTTTTCGAGAACCTTTTGGTCCTTCCCTGCACCTATATTTAAGGTTACTTTTTCCACTTTTATTTCTTTCATTTTATCCATTTTTAATCAAGCTCTATTGCGGATTTATCTTTTCCTATTACCAATATATATTCTTTATTTGTTTCAAATGTTTCTTTTTTGGTTTTGATCTTAACAGTATCTTTGCTCATATCTTCCATGGTTCCAATTTTTCCTGCGTGTTTTCCTGTGTAGATTATTGCTAGTGCTCCTTTTTGCATTTGGAAGTGTGCTTTTATTTTCTTAGTCGCTAAATCATACAAAACGCTGTCGCCCACTTTGTAGGTTGCTGCTTCTTTTTTATCAACTAAGACTGTTCTTCCTTGCATGGTTCCTACTTGTACTTTTCCTTGTTTCAGCAAAGTCTTACCTATTATTTTGAGTAAAAGATTCTTTGACTCTGCTTCTGAAATTTCTTTTGAAGCAAGTTTTCCTTTGGAATCCATGATTATTCTGTAATTCTTTTGCGCATGAGGAACTGAAACAACATCAAGTAATCCTGTTTGGTTCTTATGATCTCTTTTTCTCTTTCCATTTATCAAAACTTCATGATTTGTTAACAAGTACTTTGTTTCTTTCAGAGTCTTTGTTAATAAAACCATCTCTTTTAGGAATGTGTTTAGAGATACCGCAAAGTCTATTTTGTGTGCACCAGGTTTTGGGTTTGTTATAAATACTGTTGTCTTTCTAAGTACTCTCCATGTTTTTGGTGCGGCGATTCTCTTTATGTGATTTTTAACCATTTTAATTATCCTCTGATTTCTTGTTCTCTTTTGGAGTTAGTTTTGCTTTTCTTTTTTTATCTGTTAAATTTAATTCTGTTATTTGTAAGTTTGAAGGAGTCAGCGGAACTTTTGCCTTTGATCCATCTCTCTTTGTAGTTTCTATTTTTGTAACATAAACTTTTGAATGTTTCAAGTCAACTTTTTCTACACTCCCTGTTTTTGATTTGAATGATCCTCTCATTACCTTTACTTTGTCTCCGACTCTTATTCTAATATTTCTTGCACCATGTTTTTTTCGTAGTTCTTTAGATAAGTTCACTGATAGGAATGATGATTTTATATCAAGCGTCGCATTGTGAATATACTTTCTCTGCTTTCTAGGTTGAATGCTTGATATCCATGTTTTTGAAAATTTAGTTTTCATTTTTTTCCTCTTAATTATTTGTTATACTAATTATACTATCATGCTTGCAACTTTTGCAATTCCAGGCCATCTTTCACAGGCCTCTTTTGCAACAGGTCCTTTGAATATTGTTCCTTTTGGATTTCCCTTATCATCTTTTAATACAACTGCTGCGTTGTCTTCAAATTTAACTCTGGTTCCATCCATTCTTCTGTATTCTTTTTTTTGTCTTACAATTATTGCCCAAACAACAGTTTTTCTCATATCTGGTCTTCCTTTGACCACTGATGCTTGAACTAGATCACCTACTCTTGCTGAAGGCATCTTTCCTTTTAGAGTTTTGTGACCTTTTACTGAAAATATCTTCAACACTTTTGCACCACTATTGTCGCAAGTTTCTACATTTGCTCCGTGTGGAAGGCACTTTGGTATTGTTGCTTTTATTGATTTCATCTTGTTCTACCTTTAATTTAATATTTGATTGTGTTTTTTTACTATTTCTGTTACAACAAAATTCTTTGTTTTTGATATAGGTCTTGTTTCTTCTATTCTTACTATATCTCCTTTTTCTGCATTTATTGTTTCAGGATTGTGAGCTTTTACTTTTGTTCTTCTTTTTTCGTATCTTTCATATTTTGGAATATATTTTCTTCTATCCCATTGTACTGTGACTGTCTTACTCATCTTATCGCTAACGACTTCTCCGATGAATTTTCTTCCTCTTGTTGATAATTTGTTTTCAGTCATTTTATTTCTCCTTGATTTTAATCCTTTCTTCAGGTCTTTTTGTGATTTTGTCTCCTTCGATCTTTTGTTTATTTATTTGAAATTCCTTGTCTTTTTTTAGTATTGTTATTGTTTGTTTTTTTGTTTTGATTTTGAATGTATTTTTTGTTTCATCAATTATTTTTCCTTCAATATTTTCTTGTTGTTTGTTATTTGATTTTTTGATTATGATTTGTTTTCCAATGAATTCTTGTTGATATTTGTTCATTTTACGACTCGATCGAATCTGGAGTAAACCCTTGCTTTACAAGTTCTTTTCTCATTTCTCGAGTATGATCACCTTGGAGTTCAACTGTTCCGTCCTTAGATGTTCCTCCGCATGCGAACCTGTTTTTGAGTTTTTTTGTCAGTTCTTTGATGTCAACCTCGTGTTTGTTTATACCTTGAACGACCGTGTATTTTTTTCCGAATTTTTTCTTAATCAGCTTTATCGTAATTTTTTGACTTTCTTTTGCGATGTTTTCCCAGACGCCTAACTCTTTGGGTAAACCTGTAATCGGGTCTATTTCTGGCATTTATCTAATTTTCCTCCTTGCTTTTTTGATTTTGAAGTGTTAATATTTGTGCAACCGTTCTTTTAATTTGTTTTATTTGACCTGGATTCTTTGGAGGAGTTCCCGTACTTGCTTGTCCTCTTAATTTTATTAATTCTGAATTAAGCTCGGAAAGTTTTTTCTCCATTTCTTCTGGTTTGAGTTTTCTCAAGTCTTTGATTTTCATTCTTCATCCTTCTTTTCTTTTTTTACTGCTTTCTTTGTTGTCTTTTTTGCAGTTTTTTTTGCAG
>Ga0172368_10003978_pt1 | contig 17450 bp, 22 predicted proteins | sample Lak11m_FD_114540 | JGI IMG/M metagenome (GOLD analysis project Ga0172368, IMG submission 114540) | Freshwater microbial communities from Kabuno Bay, South-Kivu, Congo - kab_022012_11m | ecosystem: Environmental > Aquatic > Freshwater > Lake | place: Democratic Republic of the Congo: South-Kivu...
AATTTGATGAATACTTTGGAATGATAGAGAAAGTCCTTGAAAATGCAAAGACATACATGGATAAGACAAGATATCTCGCAGTTAACATTGGAAAGGAAAGCGGGCCAATCAATTTAATGGGAGAATATCACTCTATTTTTAAGAAGTTAGGATATCATTTTTTCAGGAACATATATTGGGTTAAACCATATGGGACTGCAAGACCAACATACACATTCAGAAATCCCTTCCCAAGAATGTATGCACCTGCACTGCACACAGAAGTGATTCAAATATACGGAGTTGATGAATTGCCGAAAGATCAGAATTTAATGATAACATATAAGATAGGATCAGGAGATGATCCAAGAAGGAAAGAGAAAAAGAAGATAGAACAATTCCCTCATATTTTATTGAGTAAATTCGCAGGAAACGTGTGGGAAATGCAACCGGAAACAACATTGTGGAGCGAAGATGGAATCAGACACCCAGCACCATTCCCAACACAACTACCATTCAATTGCATAAGATTCTGGACATATCAGGGAGAAAGAATACTCGATCCTTTTCTTGGAAGCGGTACTTCAATCATTGCAGCAGATCAGTTGGAAAGAAGAGGGTATGGAATAGAGTTGGATCCAAACTATGTGAATGTAGCAATTGAGAGATTTTTGATGTACAAACCAAATGCTAAATTGGAGATAATAAAGAATGACTCCGGAAATAAATAAAGGGGATGTTTTCTTATTGGGCAAACACAGACTAATGTGCGGAGACTCACTATCACTATCAGACGTTAACAAGTTGCTGGATGGGCAGAAAGCAGACATGATATGGATGGATCCACCATATTCAGTTAACTACATCCCAGAAGCAAGAAGAAAAGGTGGACGAAGCAAAACAAATCTCGGAGGAATAATGAATGACATTAACTTCGACATAATCAAACTATTAAACCTACTTAACACAGGAATAGTCAAAGGAGCAGTATATATGTGTTGCGGAACAAATCAAATCGAAGCAATATATCCTTGGTGCATGAAGAATCTCGGATACAGACCAACTTTTATAATGTGGGTTAAGAACGGATTCAGCATACTCGCAAGAGACTATCATTCACAATATGAACCAATGCTTTATTTTTATTACAAGGAAAAGAAATTCAGGGGTACAAGAGGACAAACAGATGTCTGGTTCTTTAAAAGAAGGCCGACAGGCAAATACGTACATCCAACAATGAAGCCAGTAGCACTCGTACAAAGAGCAATAGAGAACTCAAGCGACAAAGGAGATATCGTAATGGATTTATTCCTTGGGAGTGGTACAACATTAATAGCATGCGAAAACACAGACAGAAGATGCTATGGAATGGAATTGGATCCAAAGTACGCACAAATTATCATTGAAAGATGGGAAGCACACACAGGGGGTAAGGCAATACTACTAAAATGACAGAAAACAACGCCCAGGAGGCACCAAACAAGGAATTCAAGGGGATAAATGACCCATTAGAGCGCAATAGAGAAATTACGCAGGAAAAGGTTGCTAAAAGGATGCCAGTAGAAGAAAGAAGAGAACAGATAGAGAGATTAATCAGAGCAGCAGGCATATGGAACTTAGACAGGAAAGACTTGGGAGCCAGATATGGTGTCAGCAGACAGACAATAGACAAAGATGTTAATTTTATTGTAGGACACATGAATCCAGGAGACTTAAGAACAATCAAGATTCAATTAGATATTGCAAGCAAGAAGGCAATCAATGAGGCATTAGTAGTACTTGCAACAGCATTAGATCATAAAACAAAGTTGGATGCAGCAAACACAGTCAGTAAGTTAGTACAAAATTACACTGAATTCGCAGAAGCATATGGAATGAAAGAACCAATAGTCAGAAATCAAATAAACATCACCAAAAACGAGGCAATGCAAGTCAATATTGCATCAAACATTCATGAAGCCTTGGAGAGGGCCAGAGAAAGATGGAACTCACTGAAGAAGATAGAAAACTGATTGATAAGTGTAAGGAGAATCTGAGTGAATTCATTAAACACATATTCCCTCTATCTTTTAGAAAATACGTAGAACCAAGTCATCTTTATTCATGGGCAGACAGGGTTCAAGGAAATAAATTCACAGCAACACTCTCAGCAAGAAAGCACCTGAAATCAACACTCATGTATGCTTATTTAATGTGGAGAATATTAAGATTTGAATTTAATGAGGAATGGTTATATATGAGCTACACAGATACATTGAGTAGATATCACGTAGCAAACATAAAAAAACTAATCAGGAACAATCCATTATTTGAGGGAATCATAGATTTAAGCGGAGCAGAGAGCACAATCAGATACAGTTGGGACAAACATGTATTCAGCATTAACCCGGCAAGCATCCTAAGATTTAACAGAGGATGGCATGGATATGGTGTTATTTGTGATGATATACTTCAAGACCCAACAAACGAGATGAACATCACAATCATTCAGACAATAACTAATGCATTCTTTGAAGAAGTATTGTCTCTGCCAATTGAAGGTGGAGAATTGCATCTGGTTGGAACTGCACAGCACTCTGAAGACTTATTCTTTCAAATCAAGAACAAAGCCAAACGATTTAATTGGGCAATGTATCGAGCAATCATAAATGATGTAGACAAGACAACCTTATGGCCTGAGATGTTTGGATATAATCGTTTAATGGAAATAAAAGACCAGGAAATAGGAGAAAAGGCATTCAGCAAGGAATACATGTGTAGCCCAGTATGGTCAGAAGATGCATATTTTAAACGAGATGAAATAATGAATCTGGTAGATCCAGGACTGAATCAACTGAATAGTTGGCCAGGAGAAGATGAGATTTTAATTGCAGGATATGATATTGGAAAAGTCAGACACCCATCACATTTCACAATATTCATGCATGCGAAAGGACTAATCATTCAAGTATATCAGGTGTTCATGGACAATTGGGATTACACAAAGCAAGTCGAATTCATAAATCAGAAGATAGATGACTTCAAGATAAGGCGTGTTTATTTTGATGCGACAAGGGGTGAATTAGAAAGTTTCATGGAGCAAGGTGTAATTAGGAGAGGCATATGGCAACCAATTAAATTCACACAATCAGAGAAATTCAAGATGGCTGCAAACTTCGCAAAGACTGTGACTAAGGGTGCAATCAGATTTCAGAACAGTCAAAGAATGATAAGAAGCATATTGAGTGTAAACAATAATCTTGAAGCATTGGAAACAACAGACGGTCATGGTGATGCGTTCTGGAGTATAGCGATGGCTCTAAGTCACAGAGATGGTGGACCAGTTCCAATCATTGGGGTAAGAGGAGCATTCAATAGATAGTATAAATCCAGGATTAATTTAAAAAGGAGAAAACAACACAAACTAAAATGGGAAAGTTACAAAGCAAAATAATGATGCCTTATACTTCTAAGACGACAACTAATCTAACAGAAGCAATGCAGGGACAAGTTCAATCAAACCCAGTAACATTTCCAAAGGAACTCGGAGAAGACCACCCATTTAAATTTGAGGAATGCGAAAAGACTTATAAGAAATTCGGAATAGCAAAAGCAGCAGTAGACAAGCATATTGACTTTATTGTATCGCCAGGATTCTATGTAGAGTCAGAGAACGAAAAGGTACAAACGGTTATTAATGATTTCATTGAAGACATTCAATTTCATGAAATTTTAAGGCAGTGGATAAGAGAAGGTTTAATCAAAGGAAACGGATTCATGGAGATAGCATTATCAAAAGACTTAAGCAAAGTACAATTGAAAGTAATAAACGCAAACTCAATGTATGTATCAAGGGACAAGTTCGGTGATATAAAAGGTTACAATCAATATGTAGGAAAGTTCGATAAGTTTAATCCTAAGCAAGTTATTCCATTTGATAAGAAAGAAATAGCTCATTTGCCAATGGATAAAATAGGTGATGATGCATATGGTATCGGATTATTGGCACCTGCACTTTACACGATTGATAACATAGTAGGAAGTGATAGAGATATGCATATGTTAATCAGGAGAAAAGCAAATGCACCTATTCATGTTAAATTAGGAAGTCCAGAAGAACCAGCAACACAGAGTGATATTAGTGCATTCGGTGCAAAATTAGAATATCTCAACAACATGCATGAGTGGGCCACAGATCATAGAGCAGAATTCAAAGTCATAGACTTCGGTAACTTAGGTGAAAAGTTTACAACAGTCATGGAGCATGACATGGAGAGCTTATTATATGCTTTCCAAATTCCTGCGGTACTTATGGGCAGTGCTTACCAAAACGAAGGCATTGCTCAGGTGCAGTTGGATGCATTCGAAAGAAGAATTCAATCACTTCAAGCAGCAATAGGAAAGGTAATAGAGGATCAGATATTCAAGCCAATTCTTACATTAAATGGATTAGCCGGAAAAGTTGAGATAGTGTGGGGACAACCAAGTGAGCAGAAAATCAATCAAAGAATTCAACAACTTGGTCAATTACTTAATAATGCAATGTTAAATCCAGTAGTAAGGATTACTCTTGAGAAGGAAGTATTAACTTTACTTGGAAAAGAGAAGGAAGCAGATGAACTGGAAATCCCAGAGAACCCAGAAGCCGAGAGAGAGAAAGAACAGAACATTAAACAGCCGGAAATACCAGGAGAAAAGCCAGCAGCCAAAGAGATAGCAGAGTCTTGGGGTTTTAAAGAATCAGCAGATCTGACAGTTAACGAATGGGTAAACATTCAAGAGATACCGGGTTTTAATTATAAGGAATATCTTGCATTTGTGCTTGACAGAATACATATAGATGAGTTCAAGGATTTGAGGGCCATAGATGAGAAGGAAATAGATATGGGGCTTTTAAGTGAAATTGATTTAAATAAATTGAGAAGAGTCTTAAGAAATGGATTTGTCAGTAATGAATCAGTCAATGAGATAGCCAAGAACATAATGGAAAAAGTACCATTAAAGGATAGAAAGGACGCAGAAGGAAATTTAATGCTTACAAAAGAAGAACGACCAATCGTAATATCAAGAACAGAGACAGTCAGATTAAGCAATCAAGGATTAGTTGATATGTACAAAGATAAGGACATAAAGAAAGTAAGATGGTTAAGTTCGATAAGCGACAGAACATGTCCAGCTTGTGAGCAGATGAATGGGAAATTATTTGAGATAGGAGATTTGAGTGTAGGAGATAGTCAGCCACCATTACATGTAAACTGTAGGTGTGCGTTGATAGGAGTAACAGAATAATGGACACAGACATAAACGTAGAATTAATCAATGGAATAGGATCCAAACAGACAAGGAAATTGACTGGCGAGTTAATGCAAGTCATGTTATATCTCCCAGCAGATTCAATGGTGCAAATAGTGTCAGAGTTAGGGTATACATTATTCAGTTCTGAATTAAACAAAGGAGTCAGTTGCTTTTCATTGAAGAACATGGTAGTCAACAATTTAGGGCACAGGATGAACTTTCAAGGTGAAGCATACTTCATAAATGAGAAATTAAATGTTTATATTAGATCGAAGATGATAGTCAAAAGGGCAGATGTAGAAAGCGAGACAGCAAAAATAAAGTTGAGGTTTAAATGATATTTGATAAACAGTTAATAGCAAGACCAGGATGCGATGTTCCGGGATGCGAAGAGAAAGGATTGTGTTATTTTCATACAAAGATAGTATGTGGCAAACATATTCTCGAATTAATCAAAAAAGAACAGGAGGAAGAGGTTATCAAGCATAATCTCTGGCTTCAGGAATGCAGGAAGTAACTGTATTCGTTTGTCCTAAGTGTCAGCAGAGATGCATTAGAATGCCTAACACTGGAGACTATGAACATATCTGTCAGGGACAAGAAGTATTAAAGAATGAGTCTGTGATTGTTTATGGTGCATGGGCAGATTATACAGGATCAGATACAAATGTGCAGAATGCATTGATGCAAGGCAAAGAAAATAATTTATTTGGAACGAGAGCAGATTTGGAAGGACAAAAATTCCAATCAAGAGATAGTCGAGGATATCCTAAGGATAGATTTAGAACCAGACAACATATAGAAAGTATCCCAGTAGATCAATTAAAGACACCAGGAATAAATGATAGTCCTCCTGATAGCTATAAAGATTAGTATAAACACGGGCATATTCTTAAATAGATATTTTTAGTTAGGTATTTATGCCAAAAGAATTCGACAAGATGCGTCAAGCAATAAAAGCAAATCTGAAAAAAACTAATCCTAAAATGTCCGACGAGGAATGCGAGAAAAAGTCATGGGCAATGGGAGTAGCACAATGGAAGAAGTCTCATGGTGGAAAGTCACCAACAGAAGCAACAGACACAGAATTAAATGAAAGTTGGAGAACATTCGAATTTTATGCACCTATAACAGTTCAAGAGTCAGTAGTCAAGGAAGGATTAGAGCCAGACTTCATGATTAAAGGGACAGCCATAACAGAAACAACCACAAGAAATAATCACAAGTATGTAGCAGAGGAATTGCAAAGATGTGCTCCCGGAATGATTGGAAAGCCATTATTAGTAGATCACGATAATAGAGTTGAATCAATCAAAGGAGTAGTCAGCAATGCAGCATTTAATCCTCAAAGCAGAAGTATTGAGTTTGAAGCCAAGGTAATGGACAAAAACATAAGAGAAATGATCAGAGATGGAAGAATAAAGAATGTTTCAATAGGAGCATTTTGCAAGGAATTAATTCAGGAAGAATCAACGGGCGCATATATAGCGAAAGGAATGGAGATAGCAGAATTGAGTCTTGTCGCCGTACCTGCAGATATTAATGCTGACTTTGCAATGGCGATGGCAAACAATTATTCACTCAAGGAAGCCCTTGAATCATATTCCAGAACGCAAGTTCAGGATAAAAAAGTTGAAAGGAGGTATGGTGAGATGACGGAGGAAAACGCAATGACTTTAGAAGAAGTCGCAAAGCTAAAGGAAGAGCTGAGCACATTGCGTATGGAGAAGCGACAGGCACTTGAAGAGTCCTACAAGAAATTGTGTAAGGACAAGAAAGTGACTGAAAAGGACGTATCAAATCTTACTGAGGAAACAGTCAGAATGTTAATTGAGCAATTGAAAGACATTAATGTGACCGAGGAAAAGAAGGAGATCAAGTCCCAGGTAACGCATGAGGCACCTAAAGGCATCGACAGTTTCATGATCGAAAGATGTGAGACAGGAGTCGGTTTGTCTATTTGGGCAATGCCTAATTCCAAGGGTCGAATCACATTGAACTAATGGTAAATCCAGTAGGAGCAGTGCCAATATTTGACGGAGGGGTTCCAAGAACAATAACTGTTCTTAACCCAGTTGGAGTCACAGGCGGACAACTCGTATACTTCTCGGGAGCAGTAGGAAACGTAAGTTCAGGAGCAGATACCTATGCATCAAGCGATATAGTAATCGCTGGATTAGCATCAGGTCTAAACTTTAATGGACTTGTCATAACCCCAGGAACAACAGCATCAGGAACAAATAGCTATGTATCTGTAGCCACACAAGGCACATTCATAGTACAAGCTGATGGTACTGTATTCGGAGGTCAGGCAGTTTTTGCTGGCGGAGCAGATGCGGTTCACGGATTGGGTTCAGCAACAATGGACGCAAACGGACCACAGGGCTTATTATCCCAGAAAGTAGGTAGAGCATTACTTGGAGCGACATCTGGTACAGCTGTCTTCACGATCATCCAATTGACACCCTAATGGCGGAATACAAATATCTTAAGGAGTTCTTGACAACAGGAACTGGAACTGAGGGTAGTTTGCTTATACCGAAGAAAATATATCCAACACTTATAGATGAGTCATTGAAAATGTTAATCCCAAGAGAATTGGCTGCCCTATATATTGGGCCAGACCAGATCCCAGGAAGCAGCATTGACATCAACAAAGTAGTTGAGTATAAAATGAAGGTAAGATTGGTGGCGGAAGGAGCAGAAATTCCACTCGACCAAACCGAATATCAGACAACTAACGTTAAGCCACTTAAGTACGGAGTTGCAATCAGAATAACAAGAGAAATGTTAGAAGATGCAAACTGGAACTTGCTTGAGCATAACATTAAGATTGCAGGTAGGAGATTTGCCGAGAACGAGAACTCATTAGTTATCAGCAAGGCACTCGATCAGGCAGCAAATACTGTATCTGGCGGAGCAGCTATAACAATTGCAAACATCACAAGAGCAATTCAATATCTTGAAGACGCAGACAAAGTTGCAACAGACTTTATAATCGGATTCGAAGTATTAAATGACTTGAGAAACATAGACACTTTTGTAGAATATCAGAAGGTCGGAAACACTGAGATGTTGCAGAGAGGATTCGTTGGAACTATCTATGGATTGAACGTTGTAAGAGTATCTACTAACGCAGGTATGACAGCAACAAGTTCATATGTCATAGACAGAGACTTCGCATATGTAATCGCAGAGAAGAGACCACTAACAGTGGAAAACTTCGAACTGCCTTCATACGACATGTCAGCAGCAGCACTTACTCAAAGAATTGAAGTAGCACCCCTAAGGACAAACGCAATCGCGAAGATCACGACATCTTAATAACGAATGGCGGTATCAACAACTGGCAGCACGTTAATAGGACTGAGTCAGGGTCTTGCAACGCAATTGCCTGCAAGTGCCAACGCAGCTAATGTGAAGGGACTTGGGAGAGTTATTGTAGTGAATGGCGGACCAGATGCTGTAGTCACAGGAGTTCCACAAAGTGGGATTTCATATGACGCAACAAACGGCGAGCTTTACATGAACAAGACAACAGGTGGATCTACTTGGATTCATTTAGGAAGTATAAGCTAAAGATAAAGTCTTGGTGAATAGATAACACCGGAAACGAGGAACTATATCATAAATCCAAGACATCATATTCACGCCTGTTTCAACCAGGCATGCAAAGGCGATAAGTGTAAGGAGGACAAATGGTAAGAGACATAAGAATAAAGGAATACAGATTCCCTCAAGCAGATGGAAACGAAACATTTCCATCAGTTTGGACAGACCACGCAATTAATGGTGAGCTGTTGAGGGTAGTGGCTACTGCAAATTTTACAGGAAGTGTAATTCTAACTGAATCAGGTACAGGAATAACCTTCTGCAATTTTACAGTCACATCCGGAACAAATCTATCTCAGAATGAAAACTTCACAGTAACAACAGGAAGTTTCACAACAAATACTTTGTTAAATATGCAGATAGGAAGTTTGGAATCAGGAACGGGGGTAGTGTACGGGCCAGTTTCCGTGCTTTATAGATAATGCCAGACGTAAACGCAGGGAGCATTGCTCTTTACATACAGGCAGGAATAAGTCCGATCCCTTCAAACGTATCTGGAATAATTCTAACGATTGTAAACAATCAGAGATATTTTGTTGAGCAATATACAGGAGATTCAATAGGCAATGTAATAGCAGAGAAATATCAACCTTGTATTACAGATTTGTCTACAGCAAACGTAATCAAGATGATGGCTATCCAGGATAACGGAGTAGACAATGTCAGATTATTTGATGAGCAAGTAGCAAACGGAAACCTGAATAACATGGCAGAGAAATATCAAGCAGATGGAATGGAAAAAGCCAAGTTATTAACGAAGGGTATTAAATTCTATAAGGCAAGGGGTTAGTAAGATGAAAATAAGCGATTGTAGGGCAAATGTAGGGATCTGGGAGGCATTTTAATGGTATTACCAAGCGATGGGATAAGTTTCTTGAACAAGACAGCAGGACAGGTATTCAGAATTCAATACTTCACAAGTACAGCGGGTTCAGTGTGGGACGATCAAAGAACATTGACTCAATCAGGCACAGACTTGTGGGTAAGCGGAGTCTGGCAGGAATTAGTAGACAAACCAGAGACTTCGGAAGATGCTGTATTGATAGAGCAAGGAAGATTAAGTTATCATGATTCAAGATTAATCATATCATCAGATGTTCAGACAACAAGTGGAGACAGAGTATTCACAGCGAACCCAAGCGGAACAAGTGAAGTGTACAAACAGATGCTTCCGGGAATGCATCAACCAATGTATAAAGGTTCAGAAATATTTAAAAAAGTTTATTTGAGGATACTTCCAAATGGAAGTTTATTCTAAATGATCATATGAAATTACATCATGCAATAAACAGGGAGATGAAAATATTGTAAAGGTAGCAAGTTCTACTGGTGGATTTGTTAATGTTGAAGTAAAAGGAGTAGCAGAAGCAATGAGAGAAGTGATGGAAAAAGGAAAAATGATTGTTGATGGAGCAGATTCGAGAGCATTTCAGGCAGCAAACTTTATTCAGCAGGAGATACAAGAATCAATAATGGGAAACAGATCAGAACCTAAATCGGTTGATACTGGCAATTTTGCAAACTCAATAAAGGTTGAAAAAGTAGAAGACAAAACATATTCAGTGTACACAGAAGTAGAATATGCAAAGTTTCTCGAATTCGGAACAAGCAAGATGCAGCCAAGAAGTCACTTCACAAATACAGTGATAAGAGAAAAGCCAAGAGCAGAACAGATAATAAAAGGCACATTAACTTCTGTATAATTCACAGGACAAGATTAAAAAGCAAACAGGTTTAATGAATTTATCGATTCGAGGCTTCGAATCGTGAGTCAGGCGACATGGTAATCACAACAAATATAATAAGAGATAGCATCTATTTTGTAAAGAATTATTTATCTGGGCAAATTACTGACCCTTTATCTGGAAACAGGGGAGGAGAGTCATTCATTCTGACAAGTTATCCTCAGAAACCAGTGAGATATCCGGTGATTACGATTAAGGACATAACATCTGAATCTATGCAACCTTTAGGATTTCAGAGTCAATCATTCGCACACTATATCACAATCGAGATAAGGATATGGGCAAGATCAATAGCCGAGAGGGACACAATAACAGATCAAGTATACAACAAAATAACAAACAATCAGATAGGTACAAGCGGAACAAGCCAGGCAAACGGACTTCATGATTTAAGGATATTAAGCATGACAAACATAGACGAGCCAGATGGACCAAAAAGCAAGTTAATAAGGGTAAGGTATTTATATATAACATGATCAACAGATGTAAGGAGGTAGAATAGATGGCCAGATTTTTAAACGACCAAGCAAAGGTAGTGTTATTCTTTGAGTCGGGCACATATGGAAATGCTTCAGGAAACGGAGTATGGCCAGGACAAATACAGAGTCATAATATTGTCGAGAAAGAGAATATTATCGAAACGAGATATCTCGGACAAGGCAATAGGAATGTAGGACAGTTCAATCCTGGACCAAGAGACGTAGCTGGACAAATCACACTTTATGCGCAAGACTGGAGGATGTTAGGGTTCGCAATGGGTAGTATAACAACTACATCAGGAACCAACAACACATACAACCTGAGCGAAGTAAATTCAGCACAGAGATTTAATGCATATACTTCTGGGACGCTTAATCCTTTCATTAGCTTTACTTTAGAAGAAAGCAGGACAGGACCAACAGCAAATCAGAACTCTATGAGGACAATCAAGGGATGTAATGTCGATGAGATAGACATCAAGATAAGGCAAAGCGATCCTATCGTAATGGATGTAAAATTCATAGGACAGAGCGGAAGCTGGTTCTCAGGAACAAGTACATCAGTAACTGCAAACTCGGACAGACCATATTTGTGGAGCGATACTCTATTTGCTCTCGCTGGAACAAATCAAGAACCTGTCAAGGACTTGACTTTTTCAATAAAGAACAATTTTGTAGGACCTCACTATGTGAATGGTTCGAGAGCCATATCAGTACCATATCCTCTTAACAGGGATTATTTGGTAGACGTGACGCAGGACCTTGAATCTACGACAGCAGGAAGTCTATATGATGTTTACTTCAAGGGAGGAAGTCAGTTCAATGCAACACTTGACTTGAACAACACCTTCAATGCAGGAAGCAACAGAATAACTTTAACTTTCTCGGGATGTAAGATGGAAACCATGGAATTGCCAGCACAAATTGGAGGCATAAGCGAAGTAACATATACTTTCGTGCCTGGATCAGTTAGTGCGGTAGTGTATGACGCTACAAGGTTTTATACGGCCTGGTAAACATGAAAACCAAGGAAATAGAGATAGCAGGACAGAAGATAGTACTCAATGAGTTAGGTTATTTCGACATAGTAGAACTCGGAAATCTTGGGAAACGTGAGTGGGCTATGAAAATCTTTGAACTCTCAGGAATGAAAAAGGAAGACATAGCAAACAAAGAACTCATGACAACTGAGAACGGGGGAAAGATAATGAATGTCATAAATGAACTCAATGGTTGGGTAGATTTTCAGAAGACCTCGAAGAGCGAAAAAGAATAGTCAAAAATCAATTAAGGATTTGTGACTATTTCAATTGGAATCTTGACGAGGTAAGGAGACTTAGTAGCTTCGACCATAGTCAAATAGTGAGTTACATAAACGAGGTTGCGAGGGAAAGCAAAAGGCAAAATATCTGATGGCAGACGCAGAAATACAAGTACTGATAAAAGTAGTTGACGAGTTATCTAATCAGATTAAGGTAATATCGGGCAACATTGACAAGATGGCTGATAATACTCAGAGTGCCAATGAGACAATTCAAAGGGGATTCACTGAGACAACAAACCAACTGATTGCAGTAGGAAATGCAGCACAGGCTGTAGAGGGAATATTCTCAAGATATGAAAATATGCAGATTAGACTTGAGAACGCAAGTCTTAGATTAGAGAATGCGCAGGAGAGAGTAGCAGATTCTCAGCTTAAATTAAACAGATTAGTTGAGGATGGAAAGGCAGGAACAAGAGAATATCAGGATGCACAAACCGAATTAGAAAGAGCAAACAGGGGATTAATTATTTCTCAGAATAACTTGCATAAAGTGCAAGGGCAGGCAATAGGCACTTACATAACGATGGGTGTCGAAGTATTGAGATTAATAGCAAGTTATCAATCTCTTGTGAGAGCATTCATTGCAATCAGAGAATCGATAACAGCATACAACATAGTTCAAACGATAAGTCTTGCTTTGACAAATCAGGCAGGATTAGTGATAGGTTTGGTTGCTGCAGGAGTCGGAATAGCGACTGTTAAATATCTCGAGGCGAGTAGTGGTTTAGATCAATTGAATGCATCAACTGGAGAATACATAGGATTAGCACCTGGATTCAATTCTGCTATGGATGGGCAGATAGTAAAACTTGATATGTTCAGGATGCAGTTGATGGGCATATTGGATAATTTTAATAAAATAATAGAGCAAGAACAAAAGTTTGCAAAGATACAAAGTAGCTATGGAGCAACACATAGCACAATAACAAACTATGGGGTTCCAAAATCAGTGCCTGTGGGTCAGTTTCATGATTTTGTCATGAGACCAGGACAACCAGCAGCAAACTTTAGTCCAAATGATACGATTATAGGAGTCAAGAATCCAGGAAAATTAGGGGGAGTAAACGTAACGATAGGAGCAATCTATGGACTGAATGCTACGGAGATATCAAGAGCCCTTAAAAAAGAATTAGTCACAAAGATGAGCGTATGATAAAACAAAAAACATTAATCAATGGTTCGGATTACACTAATGCACTAAATCTGACAGTCAGCAAATCTACCTCAGATAACAACACAGTATCAAACTTTACTGCGACTTATGATTCACCATATGGAAGACATAAAAATAACTTCGCAGTTGGGCAGGAAATAATTATTTATGCCGATAGTGATATTATCAGAACACTTGGAAGTCCTACAGAGCAATTCATATTTAATGAAGGAAGTGGGACAAACGTAAGTGGTACAATGAATATGTATAATGCCACAATGCGAAATGCTACTTGGGTTCCAGGAAAAATAGGAAGTGCAATTTATTGCAATGGAAGTAATTCGTATGCAAGATTTTATGATGCAGGAAGTATGCTTGCAAGTAATTGTAATTGGACAGTAATGGCTTGGGTTAACTATCTTGGAAGCGGAAATACTCCATCAGGAACAGACAATCCTATAATTGCAGGAAGATTTGGAGATAATACAGCATTATTTATAGATAGTTCTATGAAAATAAATTTAAGAATGGATGATAGAACTGTTATTTCTACACAATCTATAGGAAGTAGAACATGGAACCATATTGCTGCATCGTTTAAATCTGGAGTGTCTGCGGGAGTGTGGAATGCAAAATTATATCTTAATGGAGAATTATTAAAAGATGAAAATAATACATGGGCTAATGTAAATTATTCAAATGTAGGAAGTATTTATATTGGTTATGAGAATAGAGGGGCAAGAAATTGGAATGGATATATTGATGATGTGAGAATTTACATGGGAAGCATATTAAATACATCACAAGTGTATGAAATTTATAATGCAGGTTCTGGAACAGAGATTATAACAAATAATAATCAAAAATTATTCACAGGAGTAGTTGAAAATGTCACATTTACAGGGGAAGGATTAAATGAGAGAGTTGACTTGAGAGGGAGAGACTATTCTATCAGATTGGTTGACAATAATGTTCAACCAGTGGTTTATACAAACATGGAGATAGGATCAATAGTCAATGATATCCTAAAGAACAACACAACAGACATCGGAAGTTCTACCGTACAGCATCCAAACATCACATTAAAGAGAATAGCATTCAAACAGCCACCAATTAATGATGCCCTCAAACAGTTGGCAGACTTGTCAGACTATGCATATTACGTTGATAATGATAAAAACCTACATTTTGAACCTGCAGGAAGTTCATATTCAGGGTATACATTCTATTCAGGAAACACGATAGGAATGATATTCGATAAGACAAGAGAAGGAATGGCCAATCAGATATGGGTGTATGGTGACAGACAATTGGCTGCTGCACCAACGTTTAACATAGGAGTTGGAAGTCCAAGCGGTACTGCGATAGGCATGGGAAGCGTATTCACTCTACCAGACAAGCCATCTAATACACAGGTTTCAATATCGGGAAGCATAAGAATAGGAGGAGTCTATCAGATGCAGACATATCCAACAAGCGGAACAGTTTATCTCGTTAATTATGAAGACAGACAATTGGTGTTCCCTTCCGGAGCAGATTATGGATACTATCTACCAGCAAGTGGAGGTTCAATTATAGTCAATTATGATAGAAGTCTTCCAATAGCAAAATATGGTGAAAATTCTGTGAGTAGAACTATCTATGGGCCAAAGAGTCTCGTTGTGACAGACAAGTCAATAAAGGACCCAAACATAGCAACATCATTGGTTAATTATTACATAGGATTAGCAGATCCTCTCAACAATATAGAATGCGATTTAAAGGGATGGTTCACATTTACTCCGGGACAAACTGCCAATTTAATAATGCCTAACTTTGGACTGAATCTTAACCAAATACCAATCATAGAAGCCACATACAATTTTATGCCTGATACAATGATGGAGGAAAAAGTGATAAGGGTCAAACTCGATAATCGTCAAATAGATATAACAGACCAGATAAGAGACTTGAGTCAGAGACTTGATGCTCTCGAGGCAGCAGACAAGGACTCAACAGACATCATAACAAGGATCCAAGCATATACGGGAAGCATGTTGATTGTAGGAAGTGTGTGGTCTATAAAGCAACAGTTTAATGGGAGCGAATTTAAAATCTGGGATAGTTCAGGACATGCGAGAGCATCTGGAGGAATAACAATCCTTGGATTATTGAATAGTGGTGCAGGTTTAGGTACTGGATCTATGAGTTATCTTGCGTCAGGAGTATTGGGAACAGGTTGGCAAACAATCAGATCAGGGGGATATTACTGATGGAAAAATATAAAAGAAACGGAGGATTAGATAAATCATGGCAGTAACAAACTATGCATCGCAGGCAATCGCCTGGCAACTCGGAAGCGACATCCCAAATAATTATATTCAGTACTTTGCGATAGGCAGTGGATCAGGAACTTCGTCTGTAAATAACACAGTCCTCGTTGCTGAAGTAGGAAGTAGAATGGTCATAACAAATGGGCCAAACTATAGTACAGCAAGAAAAGTCACGTTCCAGGGAGACTTTAATTCGGTACAGATGTCAGGAATTCAATTGACAGAATTCGGATTGTTTGCATCAGGAGCAAGTCAGACAGGATCAACATGGCAAAGAGAAGCATTCAGTTCAATAACATTCGATGGTACAAACGAGTTGCAGATAGTAACGACATTGGAGGTGTCAAGTGGATGATGTATAAACCAAAGGATAATTTAAAAAGTAAAATTGGGGTGAATCTGATATGACAACAGCAGAAGGAATATTCCCTAAGAATGGTGGAGATCCTTTATATTATAGTGAGGCTAATATTTCTATGTATGGAAATAAAGATTTAATGATATATGAAGGTTCGGCTACCGTTTCTTTTGATACAACGAATAATATAAGTTCCGATACATTAAATATGCCAAATGGTTCTTTAATGACATTTAGAACAACCAATAATGTTGATGTTACACTGTTCAAGAATAATATTGCAAAAGGAATAGTTCCGACTTATTCTGGAACATGGGGTACAGACCCGGTTAATCTAAATTTAGGAACAGATAATGATGAAAGTACATCCAGCGATGAAGCAATAACAAAGGCAACAGGAAGTACAACATATATATCAATCGACCTTGGAGATTTATACAATACACAAGCCATTCTTGCAAAAATCCCTTGGAAACCAAATACTCCGGCATCATATACAACGAGAAATCATCATATTATTTCACCTGGGTCAGTTAGATACGTAAGATTTTTGACATGGAATAATGGTGGAAGTGCATTTTTATTTTCTCAGTACTCGCCAAATGCATCTTCTTGGACTGATTTTGGAAGTGTGATATCAACCGGAAATGCAGGTTCTACATATATAAAATTAAATGAGGTTTATGTTATGAATAGTTCTCCTAATACGTTCAATATTCCAGATAAATCTTATTATTTTACATCATTTGACAATGCAGGAAGTAGAGCATTAATAGCAACGCAGGGGGTAACAACAAGCGGAATACTAAAGGTTGTTTATAATATATAATGGCAACTGAAGGACAAATAATCAATTGCACATGGAATGATGGAATATTCCAGAAACTAATCAGATTCGGAAACATGATTCATTATGGGATGTTTGGATACACACACACAATAGTTGTAGCAAAGATAGAAGGACCAGATGCTTTATTGTACGAGGCCACAGAAAAAGGAATAATCAAATCATGGTACTCAATCGAATGGATAAACAATAAGATAGAATCAGGAGAACTTGCGATAGGAACAATTAAGGGAATGACAAATGTCGAAGAAGTATGTGAGAAATATCTCGGTGATCCTTATGATTGGGGAAACATAATAGACATAGTAAAATACTGGTTTACTGGAAAGCAAGACATAGACGCACACGGAAATGCATTCACATGCTC
>Ga0172368_10003979_pt1 | contig 17445 bp, 13 predicted proteins | sample Lak11m_FD_114540 | JGI IMG/M metagenome (GOLD analysis project Ga0172368, IMG submission 114540) | Freshwater microbial communities from Kabuno Bay, South-Kivu, Congo - kab_022012_11m | ecosystem: Environmental > Aquatic > Freshwater > Lake | place: Democratic Republic of the Congo: South-Kivu...
ACCTCGAAGATCGCTTGATTACCGGCTGATCCTGCTCAGCCGGGCGCCTCTTCTGATCCATCCGCATAGCGCGCAAACCGACCGCGCTCACGCGGATGGACAGGATCGCTGACAGGCCACGGCCAGCCGCCAAATTGATTTTTGCGAAAATCCGCGTAAGTCTGGTGGATTTCACGCTCCGTGTTCATCACAAACGGGCCGTATTGCACCACCGGTTCGCCGATCGGCCTGCCCTGCAGCAGCAAAAGGCGCGCTGGCTGTGCGACAGCCGCGAGCTCAACCTGCCTGGCAGGTTCGATTTCAACCGCATGATTGGCCGGAAGCAGTTCGCCTTCCACGTGCAGCTCGGCCCCTTCAAAGAAATACAGGTTGCGTTTGACCAACGCGCTGGCGGCGGGCAGCTGCCAGCGCGCGCCTGCTTCCATCTGAATGATCCAGATTGCCACCTCGTTTTGCGGGTCGGCTGCCCACGAATCGGGCGCGGGCGGTGTGGCGCGCACTCCCTCCAGCTCGCCGGCAATCAGCTGGACACGCGTGCTCCGCCCCAACGCGTCCTGGCTGGCGACCTCCGCCATCTGCTCGGCCCACAGCATCTTGTAATGCGGCTGGACCATTTTCTTCACAGCGGGCAGATTCATCCAGATCTGAAACAGCTCCATCCGGTTGGGCTGCTCAGAGCTCAGCAGCGGGAACATCTCGGCATGCTGCAGACCGCTGCCCGCGGTCATCCACTGTGTGTCGCCCATGCCATAGCGCCCGGCCGCGCCGGCTGAATCGGAATGATCGACAAAACCATCCAGCACCACCGTCACGGTCTCAAAACCGCGGTGCGGGTGGGCAGGAAATCCTGGGACCGTCTCGCCATGGTACATGCGCCAGCCGTCCTTTGGGCTGAAATCCTGGCCGACCGGCCGGCCAGCCAGCGACGCAGCCGGTCCCATCTGCGGGTTGCCGCGCGGGTATAGGTCAAGATGATGCACGCAAAATAAAAACGGATCGCTGGTTTCCCAGACAAAACCCAACGGCCTGGCGTTGAAGATCGCGCTTGGTTTCATGGCTTTCATCCTTACCGGGAAGTTGTATGTGAATGGCCTGCTTCACGCGCAATCGATGCACAACTTCCCTCTTTTATTAAAAGGATACGTGTGTATACTTATTGTAGACGATTTCAGGAGGGGTATATGAGTACGCTTGTCCAACCTCAAGAAGAACGGGTACCAATCAAAAGCCGGGTCTGGATTTCTCTGGCCGATTCGGCCGTTGCCATCCTGCAGTCGCTGGTCGCGGCCAGCGCGCTGACCTATTACTTCGTCAAGCTGCGCGGACTGGAGACCGGCCTGGCTGGGACAGTCTGGCTGCTGTTCGGGATTTGGAACGCGGTCAACGACCCACTGCTGGGCTACATCAGCGACCGTACCCGCAGCAAGATTGGCCGGCGGCTGCCGTATATCCGCTACGGTTCGCCCTTCCTGGCCCTGGCCTTCATCGTGCTCTGGCTGAACATCCCCGGCAGCGACGGCAACCAGACACTGATGTTCATCCAGATGCTGATCGGCCTGTTTCTCTACGACACGCTCTACACATCCATCGCCACCAACATCTACATCATGCCCTACGAGATGGCGGTTTCCAATAAAGCCCGTTCAACGATTTACATCTGGAAGATCCTCTTCATGGTCTTCACCATCGTGGTCCCGATGGCCCTGGAAGGGTTGAAACCGGATGTCGGCGACGCGGCCGGGATCGAAGCCTTCCGCTGGCAAATGATCGGGGTGGGAGTGCTGATGGCGGCGCTGGTCTACATCAGCACGTTCTTCTACCGTGAAAAGAACTTCACCCAGGAGCAGAAGCAGCCGCCCTTCCTGAGCGCGATCAAGGAATGTTTTACCAACCGCTCGTTTGTCGTCTTTGAAACCATCTCCTTCACGGTTATCTTTGCCCAAACCGCCCTGATGCAGGGCATCTGGCTGTACTTTGATGAGATCGACGTGCCCAAAACAATTCTGTACGTGGCGCTGGCGGCGGGCATCATCGGGGGCGTGGTGCTGTGGGTCAAACAGCGTGAAAAATGGGGGCTGAAGACCTGCACGCGCATCATGTCGCTGGTGTTTGCGATTGGCTGCCTGGCGCTGCTGGTCGGCGGCCATCAGGTGGTCATTGCGGCCTTCGGCTTTCTGTGTTTTGGGTTTGGATTTGCAGGCGGGATGTATCTGATCCCGCTGATGAACGGCGACGTGGTCGATTACGATGAACACAAAACCGGCCTGCGCCGCGAGGGCATGTATGCCGGAATCAACTCGCTGATCACCAAACCTGCCATCAGCATCGCGCAGTGGGCCCTACTGACCATCATCGCCGCCTTTGGCTACGACCAAAGTTTGGCCAACGGCATGCAATCCGCCGCGGCTGAGACCGGCATCCTGGTTGGATGGGTTGCCCCCACCGGCGTTCTGCTGTTGATCAGCTTCCTTGCCCTGACGTTTTATCCGCTGACCGGATCGTCATGGGAACAGATCAAAAAACAGCTCGCCATGCTCCATCGCGAAAAAGAGAAAAAATATCTCGAGGAACGCGGGTACACCTACGTCGAATAAGCCTGCTGTTTCACGGGCAGCCAACCGGCCGCCTTGCCACCCTTGGCCTGGGACCTAGGATGCGAGCGGCGGGGTCGGCTCCAGCGTAAAGAAGAAGGTGGTCCCCTGCCCCTCATTTGATTCGGGCCAGATTTGTCCGCCGTGGCGCGTAATGATGCGCTGCACGATGCTTAACCCAATCCCGGAACCCGGGTAATCCTGCGGGCCATGCAGGCGCTGGAACGGCACGAACAGCTTTGAAGCATACTCCATGTTGAATCCGGCGCCGTTATCGCGCACGAAAATAATGCGCTCGTTATCTTTTTCCAGCATGCCCACCTGGATGACCGCCCGCTCGCATTTGCCAGTAAATTTAACCGCATTGCCCAACAAGTTCTCCATCACAATTTTCAGCAGATTCGCATCCCCATTGACGGTCATGTTCGGGTTAATGATGAAAGCGATCTGGCGCGAATGGGCCTGCGCTTTTAACTCGGCTGCGATGGTCTGGGTCATCGCGCTCAGATCGACCGGCTGGCGGACAAATTCAAAGCGCGTGATGCGCGACAAATCCAGCAGGTCGTTGATCAGCTGCCCCATCCGCTGGGACGCATCCCGAATCCGGTTGAGATAGTGCAGCCCCTGATCGTCCAGATATTTGGCATAATCTTCCACCAAAATACTGCTGTAACCGTCCAGCGCGCGCAGTGGGGCGCGCAGATCGTGCGAAACCGAATAGGAAAAGGCCTCCAGTTCCTGATTGGCTGCCGTCAGCTGCGCGGTGCGGTCTTTAACGCGCACTTCCAGCTCGCGATTGAGCCGGCGCACCTGCTCTTCCGCCTCGCGCTGATCTTCCACGACGCTGAGCAGCGCGACCCGCGACCTCTCCGCTTCGGCCAACATTTCGCGCAGTCTGCGTTGTGACTGGCGGTTTTCTTCCTCAGCCTGCTTTTGCGCGGTGACATCCACAAAAGCCGCCTGCATATTGATCGGCTTGCCGTCCAGGTCCAGCACCATGCTCGCTGAAACCTCTGCGATAAACGCTGTGCCATCCTTGCGGCTGGCAACCAATTCACCCACCCAGCATCCCTTTTGACGCAGGGCTGCCATCACCTCGCCCGCCTTGTCCTCAATTTGCCAGAACTTTAACGCGCTGATGCCAAGCACCTGGTCTTGATCGGTACACCCCCACATCTGCAAAAAGGCCGGATTGACATAGGTCAAAGCCCCGTCCAGGTTGGCAAAGGCAACCGCATTCAGCGAAGCCTCAAGCGCCTGGCTTTTGACGTGCAGCGCCTCCTCGGTGCGTTTGCGTTCGTCGATGTCGCGGCTGACACCATGGATTTCGACATGCTTGTTCTCAGGATTCGTATAAAAACGCGTGGTCACCTCAGTCCAAATCAGGCTGCCGTCTTTGCGAATCTGCCTGACCTGGTCGTTGTAGAAAAGGTCGGCCTCCTGCGCGCCGCTCAGGTACCTCCGCATCCGCTCAGAAATATTCGTCTCCAGTACGCTGGCCTCTTTATCGCCAAAATTGTGCGAAATCGACTGCCTAAGAACCTCGTCCGGTGTGAAGGACAGAAGGCGCATCACAGAGGGGCTGACATAGCGGTAGGCCATGGTCTCGCAATCGATAATCCAGACCACGTCTTTCATATTCTCGGTTAACAGCCTGTAAAGCGTTTCGCTTTTTCGCAGGTGATCTTCGCTGGCCTTCAATGCGAGTGCGGTTTGCTCCCGTTTTCGCCGGTTGACCAGCAAAGAGCAGAGCAGAACTGTTCCCACAGGATAGAGGATGAGCACCGGCAGGCTGATTTTCGAGAGCACGCTCATCGCCGTGTTCCACGGAAGGGTCAGCATCAGGGCCAGCATCACCAGATGGGACAGCACACCAAACAGATAAAAATCTAACCAACTGGTCTGTTCAACCGGTTTTTTGGTACGCCAGCCCCATAAAATCCCCATCGTCCCTGTGGCAAAGATGACCAGCACCCCGGTGAGCGCCCCGCCGCCGCCCTGATACAGGCGCAGCGCGGCGGCAATTGCCATTGCGATGATGGTGGGCAGCGGGCCAAAAAACAAACCAGAAATACTTAAAAGCACCGAACGCGTGTCAAACACCACTCCCGGCATCATCACCCAGGGCGTCAGCATGATCGCAACCGCGATCCCCCCGATGAGCAGCCCAAGCACTATGTCCTGGAAACGGAATTTGATGACGGGGGCGGGCCGGATGACAATATCGTAGATCAGCACCAAGGCCAGCAGCAAGGCGACATTATGGAGCAAACCCAGGAAAGACGAATCATTCATGGAATGTGATCTCCAAAGCGCTGGAGTATTTGGGGGGCATTCCTGCTTCTTCCATTAATTTATTCACTTCCCGTTTCAATTCAATGATGCGATCTTCCCGCCCTAATGTGATGTTATGCCAGCGGCGCAATTCGTCCAATTGTTCCTGGATTTTCGCTTCGGCTTCTTTGCGCTCGGTGATATCGCGGCCTGAGCCAGTTAGGGCAGACACAGCTCCGCGCTCATCGAGATAGGCGCGGATGCGCCAGCTCAACCAGCGTGCGCCTTTGACGGTTTCAACCTGTTCTTCGCAAGCATATTCATATGGCGGCCGAAACAGCGCGTTGATCGCCCGCATCCCCCCCACCGAGCCCGGCTGTCTGACCAACGCCGAAAATGGCTTACCCAACAACTCTTGTTCGGTCTTGTTCATCAGCTGACAATATGCCGGATTCAAGTATAAGTACCGGCCTTCTGGGTCCGTCTTCACCAGCAGATCCTGCTGGTTTTCAACAATTAAACGGTACTTTTCTTCGCTTTCGCGCAGTTGTTGTTCAATTTGCCTGCGTTCTGTGATGACCTCGGTGTACACAATAATCCCGCCAATCAATCCGCTCGTTTCGTACCAGGGCCGGCACTCCCAGCGCGTCCAATCGGTCTGCCCGTCTTCCCTCACATAGGGATCATCTTCCGCGCTGGAGATTTCCCCTGCCAGCGCCTTTTGGTGAACCTCCCGCCAGCGCTGCGGCAAATCCGGAAACACATCATAATGATGTCGCCCGATCGCATCCTGCTCTTTGACTTTGTATTCCCTCAAAAAGCGCTGGCTGATGTAGATGAACTTGAGATCGCGGTCTAACACAGCGATGGCGGAGCGGCTGTGCTCGATCACATAGCGCATCAGGTGATGCGAATGGGCCAAAGCTTCTTCAGCACGCTTCCGTTCGGTGATGTCCACCAGGGTCGTGATAAAGTATCTGACCTGACCGTTTTCATCGCGCCTGGCAGCCACGCTCACGTCTGCCCAGACAATTGATCCGTTCTTATGGCAGTAGCGCTTGGTGAAACGGGCCGTATCGGCCTGACCCGAGTAAATCGGGGCGAGTTTCATTTGAATGGCTTCAATGTCCTCGGCGGGGGTAAGATCCTGCCAGCGTTTATTCCTCAGTTCTTCACGCGAATAGCCCAGCATGTCACAAAAAGCCTGGTTGACGTTGATCACCCCGGTGGACAGCGTCACAGACTTGGCAACATTCGCGGCCTCAAAGACATCTTTGAATTTCTGCTCGCTCTCCTGCAATTGCTGCGTGCGAAATTCCAGCAAGTCTTGCACGCGCAGTAAAGAGCGCTCACGGCGCGCACGCTCGCACTGCGCCACCAAATATTCCGCTTCAAAAGGCGCCTGGAGCGAAAGCGAAGCGCCCATTTTCATCCATTGCAGCGCCAGTTCAGGCTTAGGCTCGCTCGAAGTCATCGCCAATACACAGTTTGCAGAGCGAGCCCTGATCATCCCCAGCAGCTGATCACCCGTGCCATCCGGCAGACGGTAACCCAGCACGACGATCTCATAGTTTGCGCGCGCAATACAGTCCGCGGCTTCACCTAGCGACACCGCCACATCCGCCGAGAAACCATGCGGACGAAACGCGGCGGCGATCCGCTGCGCGCTGGGCAGGTCTTCGTCCACAATGAGCGCCCTGAGGGTGAGCTGCGGCTGGATGCCTCTCAACAGGTCATTGACCGTCTGAAGAAGCAGCGCGCCGTCCACTGGCATGGCCAAAAAACCGTTCGCGCCCAGCTCAGTGGATATGCGCGAAGGCTCTTCTCCCGAAAAAGTCGCAGAGACGACCAGGATCGGAATTTGATTGAAAGAAGCGTAATCCGGTGAGCGCAGCAGCCGGCAAAACCGCCAGCCATCGATACCCGGCATAAACAAATCCGTGATGATCAGATCCGGCGGCTCGGCTTGAAGCATTTCCGCCAGGGCAGCTTCGGCGCTTTGATACAACTGCACGCGCAGGCCGACTTTCTTCAATAAAGCGCCAAGCATCGACAACTGCATATTGTCGTCATTCACCACAACGACGGCGGGGCCAGTTGGGCAGGATGAAATGTCTGGCGCCATATAATCTCCTTCTAAAGCCATAAATTATTATATAACCCTCTATGACGGCTTCACAGAAAAAATCCGTAAATCTTTTGGGTAGGCGGCACAACAAGCGCACGTTCAGAGACCCTTGCCAATACACCCGCACTCCCAAGGGTGCGCCGCGAGTTTGACAGTATAATTAAACTCTCGCTGGAGAATTCAACCAGGATCCAGGCTTTTCATCCCGACAACGATCCCACCCTTCCCTACTGGAGACAGCCATGAAAAAACAGCTCTACGGAACCACACAGAGCGGCGTACCTGTCTATGAATACACGCTCACCAACGCCAACCAGGTCAAAGTCACGATCATCAACTACGGCGGCATCATCACCTCGGTTTGGGCGCCAGACCGTGCCGGAACGCTGCAGAATGTAGCCCTCGGCCTGCCAACGCTGTTGGACTATGAGACCCATAACCCCTATTTCGGCTGCATCGCCGGGCGTTACGCCAACCGCATCGCGCGCGGGCGGTTCACGCTGGATGGAAAAACCTACCAGCTGGCCATCAACAACGGCGTCAACCACCTGCACGGCGGGATCAAAGGCTTCGATAAGCAGGTCTGGCAAGTGACTGGCGAGGTAAGCAATCCCGGCGAAGAAGGGATCGTACTGCACTACACCAGCCCCGACGGCGAAGAAAACTACCCCGGCCGCCTGGATATCACCATGACTTACCGCCTGACCGCCCAAAACGAACTGCGGATCGACTACCGCGCGGTCACGGATGCCCCAACCGTGCTGAATCTGACCAACCACTCTCTGTGGAACCTGGCCGGCGAAGGCTCGGGGACGATTACCGGGCATACGCTCCAATTAAACGCCGACCGCTATACACCGGTTGACGAGGGCGCTATCCCGCTGGGCGAGCTTGCGCCAGTCGAAGGCACGCCCTTTGATTTCCGCGCAGCCAAGCGCATCGGAGACGACATCCGTTCCGACCACCAGCAGGTCGTTTTTGGCAAAGGTTTTGACCACAACTGGGTCATCAACCACCCCGGTGGAAAGCACGGTACGCTGGTCAAGGCAGGCGAGTTATGCGACCCCGCTTCCGGGCGCTGCATGCAGATCTGGACCAGCGAACCCGGCATCCAGTTCTACTCCGGCAATTTCCTGGACGGCGCTAACTACGGCCCGAGCCGGCGCGCTTATCGCCAGGCCGATGGACTGGCCCTGGAAACCCAGCACTACCCCGATTCGCCCAACCAGCCCGCCTTCCCCAGCACAGTCCTGCGCCCGGGCGAAGAATTCCTCTCGACCACGGTTTACACGTTCGGCGTCCAGGCCTGAGCCTGACCTGACAGCACCCACAAAAGAGACACCCCAGGCGCGCCTGGGGTGTCTCTTTTGTGGGTGCTGTCTTTGAACACCTGCCGTACAAACTGATCCGTCGAAACCTTGTACAAAGCGGCCTTTAGCATACACAACCCATCTTTTTACATTATACTAAGTTTATACATAACGCAATACTAATACAAAACTTGAGGAGAAAACCATACCATGAAAGATATTCTGCGGCAACTAGCGGTTGTTCTGACTGTCGTGATCACCCTGATCGTCAACATAATGGCCAACGCGCTGCCGATCAACGGATTGAACACCGGCCAAATCTCGGATCAATTCAATGTGCTCTTTGTCCCCGCCGGATACGTCTTTTCGATCTGGGGTGTGATCTACATCGCGCTGATTGCATATACGGTCTTTCAGGCACTCCCGTCCCAACGCGCCAACCCGCGCATGAGCGCGACCGGCTGGTGGGTCTCCCTCGGCGGCCTGGCCAACAGCGCCTGGATCTTCCTCTGGCATTACCAGCAGTTCCCATTGACCCTGGTTGCGATGCTGCTCCTGCTCGCCACCCTGATCATCACCTACTTGCGCCTTGAAAGCGGGCGGCTGCGCGTTTCCCCGGCTGAAACCTGGGCGGCTCAGGTCGGCTTCAGTATCTACCTGGGCTGGATCACGGTTGCGACCGCGGCGAACATCACCGATGTGCTCGATTACGTTCAATGGAATGGATTTGGACTCGCACCTGAAATATGGCTGGTGGTTGTGCTCGCCGCGGTTCTGGCGATCACCAGCCTGATGATCTTCACCCGCCGCGACGCCCCCTACACACTGGTCATACTATGGGCACTGGCGGGGATCGCGGTCAAGTTCAGCAGCATGCCGTCCGTCACAATCCCGACCTTGATTACCTTCGGCCTGGTCGCGCTGGCCCTGGTTTACGCGCTGGTGGCGCGCAAACCTGCCCTCAAACCCGTGCTCGGGTAAACTCGCCGGATATCGATTTACCTGGGGTGCAAACAGGCAGAACGGCCTGTTTGCACCCCAGGTTTTTTGTTGCCTGATCTCAAAGCGAAGACCTGGTTGGATGCACAGCCCAATGTATAATCTAGCGGTATGCACCCGGGTTTTACCTTGCGCCTTCTGACACGCACCAAGATCTTGTTTCTGCTGCTCTTTGCCGGCGCCTGCGCGACGGCACCCGCGCCTGCCATCGATGCCCTGCCGCTGCCTCAAAGCAGAACCCTCAGCCTGCCAACCCCCGTGCCCCCCACCAGCACACCGCTCCCGCCGACCGCCACTCTGCCGCCAACCGCCACGCCCGAACTGCGCATGGACGCGGCTGCTCTGGAAAGCCCAATCCCTTTTGAACCTTCCCTTCTGCGCACCGGCCAGCACGATTACAGCTACAAACCTGCGCGAGGTGCGGCGATCGACTTCCTGATGTACCTGCCCACCACCTATGACCCCAGCCAAAAATGGCCGCTGATCCTCTACCTGCATTCCAGCCTGGAAAAGGGCAGCGACCTGAACCTGCTGCGCCAGCGCGCCTTGCCGCTCAAGCTCGAAAGTGACCCCAACCTGCCTTTCATCGTTATCTCACCGCAGATAGATTACGGCTACTGGTTCGAGCACTTCGACACCCTGCAAAACTTACTCAAAGATCTCGAACAGGTCTTGCCGGTCGATACCGACCGCGAATACCTGAGCGGTTTCAGCCTGGGCGGCTACGGGACCTGGGCCTATGCCTACTTCTACCCGCGCCGCTTCGCCGCGATCGCCCCGGTGGCCGGGTCACTGCTGGTCACGGACACCTTCGCCATCCCGGGTGATTTCTGCAAGAAAACCGGTGTGGCGGTCTGGGCCTTCCACGGGGTAAACGACGCATCGGTCAGCCCCAAAGAAGATGAGGCCCTGATCAGTGCGCTGGATGCCTGCGGACTGGAAGCCAAAATAACCCTCTACCCGGATGTCTGGCACCTGCGCTCGGCCGAACTGGCCTACACCGATCCGGACCTTTACGACTGGCTGCTGGCGCATTCCAAATAGACAAAAACAGCGATGGTGAGATAATATCAACAAGATCCATTCCCTTTTTGCCGTCACAATTGAATTGCCTGACTAACGAGGTATCCCATGCAGAAAACGACCTTCGCCTTATTCTTTGGCAACCGCGGCTTTTTCCCGGCCTCGCTGATCGCAGGCGCGCGCGAGGAAATGAAGCGCGAGCTGAACGCGCTCGGCCACGATGTGTTGATGCTGGATGAAAGCGCCACGCGCTACGGCGCGGTGGAAACGCCGCTGGAAGGCGAAGTGTACGCCAACTTCCTGCGCGCCAACCGCGGCAAGTTTGGCGGCGTGATTGTGTGCCTGCCCAACTTTGGCGATGAAACCGGCGCGGTGGCCGCCCTGCAAGAAGCCGGCGTGCCGATCTGGATCCAGGCCTACCCCGACGATTACGACCGGATGGGCCCGGCCACCCGGCGCGACTCGTTCTGCGGCAAAATCTCGATCATGGACGTTTTCCGCCAGTACGGGGTAAAATTCAGCGCGCTCAAACCGCACACCGTGCAGCCCGGCAGCGACAAATTCAAGGCCAACATCGACGAATTTGACCGCGTCTGCCAGGTGGTCAAGGGCGTCAAGGGCATGGTGATCGGCGCGATCGGCGCGCGCACCACCCCCTTCAAAACCGTGCGCATCGACGAAGTTGCCCTGCAGCGCCACGGCGTGACCGTCGAAACCTTTGACATGTCGGATGTCTTTCACCGCATGCGCGCGATCCAACCCGCCAGCGCCGGGTTCAGCGACAAGGCCCAGCAGCTGCGCGAGATGTCGAGCTGGGACGCCGTGCCCGACAAGGCTTTCGATCAGATCGTGCGCCTGAGCGTGACCCTCGACCAGATGATCCAGGAAGCCCGCCTGGACGCGGTGGCCATCCGCTGCTGGACCGAAATCCAGCTGCAGATGGGCATTTCGCCCTGTGTGGCGATGGGCTCACTGAATGACCTGGGCCTGGCCGCCGCCTGCGAGGTCGACCTGGGCAACGCGCTGGCGATGAAAGCCATGCACCTGGCCTCCTACCAGCCGGTTGGCTTGCTGGATTGGAACAACAACTACTACGATGAAGACGATAAGTGCATCCTGTTCCACTGCGGGCCGATGCCGGCCAGCCTGATGGAAGGCAAAGGCACGATCACCGATCACTCAATCTTGATGAACTCCGTTGGCGAAGGCAATGGCTATGGCTGCAACCAGGGCCGTATCAAGCCGATGGACTTCACCTTCAGCAGCCTGATGACCGACGAAGGCCGGGTCAAGATGTACGTCGGCGAGGGCAAATTCACCAGCGACCCGATCCCTGCCAATTTCTTCGGCGTGGCGGGTGTGGCCGAGATCCCCAACCTGCAGGACGTTCTGCTGCACATCGGCGTCAACGGTCACCGCCACCATGTCTCGGTCACGCCGGGGCGGGTGAGCAAGCCGCTGGTGGAAGCCCTGCAGCACTACCTGGGCTTCGACCTGGCCATCCCGCAGGGCAAGTTCTGATCCATGGCAGCCCGGCCCGACGTCGCCTCCATCATGCGGCGAGCGCACAGCCTGGGGCTGGCGATCCCCGCCTTCAACGTGCCCTACCTGCCAATGCTCGAACCGGTCGTGCGCGCCGCAGTCGACATGGATTCATTCGCGCTGGTGACCGTGGCGCGCCTGGAATGGATCAAGTTCGAGGCACGCAGCCTGCAAGCCGTGGCCGAGGCTTTCGCCCCCTTCGCAGCCTGCGAACATGTTCGCCTGCATCTCGACCACATCCCCGTGATCGACGAAGACGACCTGCGCGTCGATTACGCGCCGATCTTCGCCGCAGCGGTGGAAGCGGGCTATGAATCGCTGATGATCGACGGCTCGCGCCTGCCGCTTGAGGAGAATATCCGCGCGGTGCTCCCGATGGTCGAGTTCGGCCACGCCCACGCCAGGCCGGTCGAAGCCGAATTGGGCGCGATTTTTGGCCACGAAAGCGGACCTGCGCCCTCCTACGAAGAGTTGTTCACCACCGGCAGAGGATTCACCGACATCGCAGAAGCCCGCCGCTTTGTGACCGAGACAGGCTGCGACTGGCTCTCGGTGGCGATCGGCAACGTGCACGGCGCGATCGCGGCAGGGGTAAAGGACCGCAAGAAGATCGAAGCGCGTCTGAACCTGGAACGGCTCGATCAGCTCAACCAGGCCACCGGTGTGCCGCTGGTGCTGCACGGCGGCTCAGGTATCCAGGTCGACAACGTGCGCGCCGCGATCAAACTCGGCATCGCCAAAATCAACATCGCCACCGAAATCCGCCAGGCATACGAAGTGGCCTGGAAAGAGACCGCCAGCCTGGAAAAGGCCCGCGAGGCGGTCTACCAGCGCGCGTGCTGGGTGATCGGCGAATTCCTGCAGCTCGCCGGCACCCGCGCCCGCTTGTTGGCGGCGCCATGAGCCTGCTGGGGGTTGACGTCGGCACCAGCGGCTGCAAAGCGGCCGTTTTCAGCACCGATGGCGCTCAGCTCAGCCTGGCCTACCAGGAATACGACTACCAGCACCCGCAGCCCGGATGGGCCGAGCTGGACGCGCGCGCGGTCTGGGGTCAGATCGCTGACTGCATCCGCCAGGCCGCCGCCGGGGCTGACCACGACCCGATCCGTGCCGTCAGCATCTCATCGCTGGGCGAGGCGGTCGTGCCGGTCAATGCACGCCGAGAGATCCTCGGCCCCTCCATCCTCAACTTCGACGCACGCGGCGACGCCTACCTGGACGCGCTCAAAGCCAGCCTGCCCGCCGAGCGCCACTACCGCATCAACGGCAACACCATCGGCAGCCCTTACAGCCTGACCAAGCTCAAGTGGATCCAGCAGGAGCAGCCGGAGCTGTATCACAACACCGCCTGTTTCCTGCATTGGAGCGGGTTCGTGGCTTTTATGCTCGGCGCGGACCCGCACGTCGATTACAGCCTGGCCAACCGCACCCTGCTGTTTGACCTGGACCGGGCCGATTGGTCAGACGAACTGCTGACCTGGGCCGGGCTGGACCGCGAAAAACTGCCACCACCGGTCGCTTCGGGGCAGGCGGTCGGAGCTGTTTCCAGCTCTGCCGCAGCCGAGCTGGGACTGCCAGCCGGTATTCCGATCATCAGCGGCGGGCATGACCAGGTCTGCAACGCCACCGGCTGCGGCGTGATTGACCCAGGCCGGGCCATGTGCGGCATGGGTTCCTACCTGTGTATCGTGCCGGTCTTTGCGCGCCGCCCCGAGGGCAGCCTGATGATCGAGCGCGGGCTGAACACCGAGCATCACGCCGCGCCCGGGCATTTTGTCAGCTTCATCTACAACCAGGGCGGCATCCTGGTCAAATGGCTGCGCGACACCTTCGCCGCCGCCGAGCATCACGCCGCGCGCGCCGCCGGGCAAGATATCTACCCGCAGCTGTTGGCCGAAATGCCCGCGCAGCCCAGCAGCGTGGTCGTCCTCCCGCACTTCACCGTCACCGGCCCGCCCAATTTTATCTCGGCAACGAGTGGGGTGCTGGCGGGCTTGCGCCTGGAAACCACGCGCGGCGAGATTCTCAAAGGCATCCTCGAGTCGACCACTTTCTATCTGCGCGAAAGCGTCGAAACCCTGCCTGGCGCGGGAATCCAGATCGACGAATACTGCGCGGTCGGCGGCGGCAGCAAATCGGCCGCCTGGGTCCAGATCTGCGCCGACATCCTCCAGCGGCCCTTCGTGCGCCCGCAGAACAACGAAGCCGGGGTACTGGGCGCGGCGATCCTGGCCGGGGCGGGCTGCGGCGTGTTCACCTCGATCCGCGAGGGCGCGGACGCGATGGTCCACATGCGCGACCGCTTCGAACCAGACCCGCGCCTCGCCAGCGTCTATGACGAACGCTACGCGCGTTACACGCGCCTATACCCGCTCCTGGCGGACTACCTGCGCGGTTAAAAAAGCTGAACAAAAAAATGGCCATATGGCCATTTTTTTGTTCAGCTTTTTTAACCCTGAAATTGGTGTCTATTCCCACAGCTTCAGGCCGCTGGCGGCCGCTTCGGCGCAGGCCGCCTCGTCCCACTCGCCAAAGGTCTGGGCGGCCAAACGCAGGTGACTGACGCTGCGCGGGTCGCGCCCGGCGGCGGCTGTCGAACAGGCGTCCAGTGCAACCAGGTCCTGGCTGGCGAAGACCGCCCCGCGGCCATGCAGCAGGGTGGTACGGTCTGACTCGGTTTCCAACAGCCCGGCGGAGTGGACGACGTCGATCACGCCGGCTGTCTGGAACAGGCTGCGGTAAATCTTATTGATATCCACGATGTTCTGATCCAGATGGACATGGTTCTTGCCGTGGAATTTGCCGCGGCTGGGTCCGGGGATCAAGCCAAACTGGTTCTTAAATGCCATCGAAATGCCCAGCGGCTGAAACACGATCTTGAGCTTGGCCAGGCTGAGCAGCGTGCCGCCGCGCAGGTCATACATGCGCTGCGGCACCTTGCCGTACAACTCCGTAAACTGGACCGGCAGGTACTGCGCCTCGACGGCGCGCTGGATGGCGTCCGGGTCGGCGGCGCGCCCTGCCCAGATTTCTTCAGTCAGGTTGAGAAACTCGACCTGATGGCGCGCAAGCACGTCCTGAATGCCAGAATGCTCCAGGAACCAGCGGTTGCCGCGGCGCAGGTTGGCTTTGGTCAGCCCGCCCGAGGGCTGGCCGTGCAGGGTTTCCTCGTTGCGCGCCCAGCCGTGGCTTTCGATCACGATTTTCTCACCCGGGATGGCGGCGAGCGTCCAATCCAGGATGTCTGCTTCGGTGTAACACTCCACTGTGCCCCAGTTGGGCTTGATCAGCACCGGCGGGGTCAGGTTGAGCGAAGCGATCAGATCGGCGAAACTTTCAGGGGTGACCTGATCGGCAAAGGTTACATTTCCAAACTTCAACAGCAGCTTTTCCATGCGCTCTCCAGGCTATTCGGAATCTTCGACAACGTACTCATCGTCAATCATACCATCCCCATTGGTATCCACGCTAAACGAAACAGCCGTGCCGTTGCCCGTCCACTCAGCGTAATTGATCCACACCACCGCCCCGGCGCGCAGGGCGATCTCCTCGGCCGAGAAGGTTTCTTCTTCCTCATCGGTGTAGCGTGTCATATCAAAACTGAAAAAGCCTTCACCGGTCATTTTTTCGGTGTTGACAAACAGATCGCCCTGCTTGGTGTCCAGCACCACTGTGATCGTCCCGCCGTTCTGCATGTCGGCGCCCTGCACGATGAACTCATAATCCGCGCCGCCAGGCTGCTCGACGCCGACCACAAAGGTGGGCGACTCGCTGCTCTCGGTGTCATAGACAATCGTCTCTTCATTGGGGAAAAACTCAACCGTGTCCTGCTGCCCGGGGGTCAGGCCGATCTCCTCCACCCCGATGCTGAAGCCTGGACCGATCAAGACCAGGTCGGTGATCGTTTCGGCCTTGAGCCCGCCCCCATCGATCGTGACCTTGAGGTTGACCCCGTCGGGGATCAGGTAGACCGGTTCTGGCGTTTCGCCGCTGATGTTTTGCATCTTAAGCGCCAGGATTTGGCCGCCAGGGATCGTGTTGACCAGCTTGCCGCCGACATAGCCCATCTGGCGGCCCTGTTCGTCTTCGATCAACAGGTTGCCCTGGCCCTGCAAAAAGATCTGGTTATAACGTGCGGCGGGCGCCGCCAGGCCGGTGCGCGCCGAAGACTCGCCTTCCGCGCAAAATGGGCATTCCTGCAGCGTGACGCGCGCTGATGTCGGGGTCAGGTCGAGGGTCTGCGTGTCAGCGTCGCCCTCATACAGCTCCGACTCGACGGCGGGATTGATTGAAGCCTCGTAGGACCAGGTATCGGCATTCGTGTCGATCTGCAGTTGACGGGTCGTGTTGGGGTAGTTGTTATCGTACACCAGCACCGCATACATCCCATTGCCCTCATCCTGCACGGCATACGGGGTAATCGCATGCCCGCCCGAGCCATCGCGCTTGTAAATCCCGATCGTGTAGGTCTCCTGGGTTTTGCCCAATTCCAAAAGGTAGTTCAGAATCTCTTTGGGCGTACCCTTGATCAGCTGGCTGGTCGTGGGCGCGGTCGCCTGGGTCGCCCACCAATAAGCGATCTCACGCTGCAGCTTCTGGTTTTCGAACTCCAGCTGGCTGGCGGTCGAACCTTCAAACTCCGCTGGTTGAATCTGGCCCGAGTACATCAGCAGGCTAAGCACCGCAAACCCCTCACAGTGCCCACCGGCCATCTGCTCATTGATCTCCTCCATCCACTGCTTGCCCGCCGGCAGCAGCACGCACCTGCCATTCTGTTTGCGCGAACAAACCTGCGGGCCAAACAAGCGCTCCATCTCCGCCGCGGTCAGGTTGGTGGCCTGTGTATCGCTGCCGTAATTTTCAAATGAAAAGCCGTTCACCTCGGGGCGAAAACCCAGATCAGACGCGACAGGTCCATCCGTGCCATCCTTCGCGGCCGGCTGGCTGGCATCCTCCTCTGAGGTTGGCGCGGTTGGCGCGCTTTCCTCCGCGACGGGCTCCGATGCTCCCTCCGATTCCATTTCGGAAAATTCGTCCGCTCCGCAGGCGGCCAGCAGCAGGCTGAAGCAGATCAACAGGCTAACAATAATGGCGGTTTTCTTTGAGAATTTCATCAGCGGCTCCTACGCTCGTGACTGGAAAGCGGAAAGGGTTTGTGATCGTTAGAGAACGTTAAATCTTCGAAAGATGTTTGGCGCGGTCAAAATGCACGGACGAACCGTGAATTTTGACCGCGCGGGCCGGATACATTGGATCGATATTGAAATTTTAGTCCAAGTCTGGTCGGATCGTATGCACAAAACGCGCTTATTTGAGACACGCCCAACTTCACACCTCTGGTCGCTTCGGTAGTGCAAAACCAATCGGAATGGACCTGATCCAAATTCACCTTCAGCCGATTACGGCGGCTTCAACCGACTGAATCGGCGGCAGGTAATCTGCCAGCAGCTGCCAGGTATCGCCTTCGTCGCGGCTGTAGAAGAGCTGGCCAGTGTTGGTCCCGGCGTAAATCCCAGCCTGGGGCAGGCTATCGGCCGCCATCGCATCGCGCAGCACAACCAGGTGGGCGCTCTTGGGC